>Ga0193963_1001246_pt1 | contig 12858 bp, 13 predicted proteins | sample FB_6_MG_FD_140359 | JGI IMG/M metagenome (GOLD analysis project Ga0193963, IMG submission 140359) | Microbial mat bacterial communities from the Broadkill River, Lewes, Delaware, United States - FB_6_MG | ecosystem: Environmental > Aquatic > Freshwater > River > Microbial mats | place: USA...
ATGCATTAATGCATTATGCTTGGTCTCCCTCGGGAGAAGGGAAGTGGAAGGTCCGCCTTGCGGTGTACATTAAGTATAGGAACGCTTTCAGCGCGTTTTACATGAGCTGTATCCGCCCATTCCGCCATTCCGTTGTTTATCCCCATATTTTTAGAAAGTGCATGGAACACTGGGACGCGCGAAAGGTGTCTGGATAGGATTTTTGTTTTTGAAGGTTGCAGCTGTTTCGTTCCCGGCAGCCTATCTCCAGGTTATGAGTAATGATTAAAAAAATAGATACATTTTTATTTGGAAATATCCCTTTCTCTTGTGAAAGTAACTTTTCACTTGAAGACTCTGTTGCCCGTTTAAGAAAAAATACAAAACGGTCTGTGTCTAACTCTTTGTTCAAGCAGAAAATTGCCGGCAGAGTTACTGCTTCCAGAGTAAGTTTGCAAAGGGTTGTGCCGTTCTTTGGCAACAGTTTCAAACCCATACTTGTCGGGAAATTCAAAGAGGAAAAAGGGAAAGTATATCTTCAGGGTAAATTTACGACATTCCTGCTCTCAAAGATATTTATGGTCGTATGGTTCAGCTTTGCATTATTGTGGATTGCTTTAGCCATTATACAATTTGCTGAATCCTTTGGCGATCAAGCAGGTCGATTTCCCCTTGAAGCTCTTTTGTTCCCCGTTGGTGGGATCGTTTTTATTAGCATTGGCGTTTTTTTTATAAAATTATGCTGGAGACTTTCGGTCAAAGACATCGACTATCTTAAACAAGTAGTCGTTGAGTCTTTAGGCCCATGATCGGAATAAAACATTCCAAAATATGGTTTAGAATTTTCGGTCGTATTCAAGGCGTGTCAATGGGAGCATATTAAACATATGTACCCATTGACACAACGAAGAAGACGGATGAAAAGGTAAACCATATGGAAGGTTTTATTTTGAACTTGGGCCTTAACAAAGGAGTCATAACCCATCACAGAGTAAAGGGGGCAAGTCTGCTCTTGGCTGATTGGAGATGATTGTTGGTTCAAAAAGTATCTCCCAAAATCGTTTTTTAACTTTGCGTGATTAATCTGTGTTGCAGGGATCTGTTCCACCTATTGCGGTTTCCTTTCGAAGTACCGTCACCGGTACCCCGTTGCCGAACCATTACGCCCTTCACTGTCATCCGGTTTGGTCTAAGACTTGCCAAATGTATTGGAGTTTTATACATTTGGCTTGATTTTAAGAACACCTGCCGTGTCCGGCATACACAATACGTTGGAGAGGGATCGGGGTTACTGCACGGCCCTTCAGTTCCCGTTATCTGTTTTTACTGACCTTCAAAAAAGAGGATTGATCAGAAATATGAATATTCTGTTTGCCGCATATGAAAATTCGTGGGGAGGTTTTTTCGACAAAATTCGCTCAGCGTTACCCCATCACTGCTTTGAGGCGACTGGAGGATTTCAAATTAACAGCCTGAAGGGTGTTGATGTTTTAATTCCGACAATGTCTTCTGTGAATGAAAAGATACTGGATAGTGCTGACCGGCTGAAATTGATTCAGCAATGCGGTTCGGGGCTTGAAACGGTTGATCTTGTGGCTGCCGGAAAGAGAAATATACGGGTTTGTAATGTTCCCACTGATATCTCAGGTAATGCTGACTCCGTTGCGGAATTGGGAATATATATGATGATCGGATTGTCCAGAAACATTCCTGCTATGGCGGAACATATGGCAAACGGGAAAATGGGTGAACCCCAGGGCATTTCCCTGCAGGGTAAAACAGCGGGAATTATCGGTCTCGGCGGTATCGGAAATGCACTGATCAGAAAGCTGAAAACATTTGACATGCGAATACTGGGCATAAAGCGGAATAACATAGCGCGTACAAAAAAAGAGCTGGAGCTGGAATGGGTCGGTACACCGGATGACATCGGCCGGCTGTTAAAAGAATCCGATTATGTGATTCTCTGTCTCCCTCTGACAGCCGAAACCAGGAATATCATTGATAACGATACGATCTCATATATGAAAGAAGGGGCTTTTCTCATAAACCTTTCCAGAGGCGGGGTGATAAAGAAGGAGGCGCTTGAAAATTCGCTTGCTGCAGGACGCATTGCCGGAGCCGGCCTGGATGTGTTTTGGGAAGAACCGCCTGATCCTGATGACGGTATATTCGGATATAATGTTATGTCCACACCCCATATCGGCGGTTCGACGGATGTTTCAATGGACGGTATTGTGAAGGTTGTATCTGAAAATATCCGCAGGCTGGAAAAGAATCAGGTGCCGCTTTATTCAAAATAGGAAGAATTCGTTCAATCTCTCCATATTGACCGGCAGGAAAATCGTTTTCCTGCCGGCCTGCGCATGATCTTTTATTCAAAAAGGGGAAAATCCCTGTATAGAAACGCATCAAAAGCCGGGGTCATGCTCCAGAAATGATCGTCAAAAACAGGGTTTCCAGACGAGTCCAGAAGGATATTTCCAGACTCGCCCAAGGGAAACATGCTCTGGATCTGCACCGGGCCGCGGGAACCGTACTCCAGGCAATGGGCATAGGTGGATCGGGATGCAAAGGGGTGCCTGTGGACTTCCCCCAGAATTGAATGGGTGTAGGCGATATCCTTCCTGAAGTCTTCTCCCCAGGGCTGGTCTCCCAAGCGTTTCAATACCGTATCCAGGGCGGTTACAATGATATCTTCCGGCGTCTGGGGGGCGGTCTCGTCTTTATTTTGGAACCAGTCGTAGGTATTGACAACAGATGCATCTTCCCCGGCAAGTCCATGGAGAAGTACGTTGAATAAAACCTCTTCGGGCTGTCCATCTCCAAGCTCGTCTGCAAAGGTCAGGGTCATTACCTCATTGATCCAGGCATCCATGAGGATCCAGGCGTCGGCCAGGTCCGTGCCGGCAGCCCACATCTCTTTTCCCCCCTCTACGAAATGCCCGTCCCAGTTTTCAAGGAGTTCCAAGGCCTGTAAGCGCCCTTCAACAGGGGTCTCTTCATCGGCATCGAGGACCGCTGCGGTGAAAGAATTGGCCACAAATTGCCACGGATTTCCCCCTTTTCCAAGGGAATTCGTGGAGGCGATATTCAAGGCCAGGTCCCGAATATCTTCAAATGAGAGTCGCCTGTTTTCAGCAATGGCTTGGTCAAAATAGTCATAGATCACATGGGACCTTTGAAAGGGACCGAACATATCGATGGTGCTGTTGTAGCAGTTGTCATACCCAGGATTGCTCTTATTATTCCATCCCGCGTAATATCCTTTGGCCGGATTCCGGTCCGTGGACCGGGCAGTGAGCACTTTGCTATCCCATTCCAGGGGATCGCCTGCCGTCCCCTGGGGCAAACGCCATTCACCGGTAGGCCTTACCGGGTTCCGTCCGGACATCCAATAGGCAATGTTTCCTTTCCTGTCTGCGTAGCAGAAATGCTGGCACACCCCCATTTTTTCAACGCCTCTGCCGAAATCGTTTATATTCCGGGCCCGGGCCAGGTCAAGAAAAGCCTCTATACTGTTGAATTCATAGTCCCAGTGGGCATATTTCCAGGAGATAATCATGCTCTCTTCGTTGGAGGGATTATAGGGCATGGGGTGAATCACCGGGCCGTGGGCGGTCCGGTAAACCGGAAGCGCCACATCGTTTGCACCTGCCACCTTGATGGTTTCTATGCGGTGGAGGTAGACTTCTTCGGGAGCTTCAAGATAGTAATCCGCTGTGTGTGCGTGCCCCACCTGCATGGACCAGGCATGGTGGGGCGTTCTGCCGATGATTATGCCCGGGATGCCCGGGACCGTCATGCCGGATACATTCAGCCCGCCTGCCCGGATGGATCCCTCGGCCACGACGGCGGGAACGGAAAATCCCATCTGGGGGCCGGAATAAATTATGGGGTTTCCGGTATCGGTCAATCTGCCGGAGACCGCCCAGGCATAGCTTCCCATTTTAATAAAAGCGTTAATTTTTTTAAGCTTTTTAATCATATTTTTCCGGCGATCCCTGATGTTGTCGGTGACCTGATTTATGCGTTTCGTATCGGATACCGCAGCAGGGCCTTTGCCGTATTTGAAAAAAGGGCCTCCGTGCTTTTTCGAATGCGCTGTAGGTCCTTTCGTGATATAGGTTTGGGCGGCGGGATCATTGGTCCATCTCAGATCATTGAACATGCCGGAGCCCTGCTCGAGACCGTAGGTCAGGGTCAGGTTTTGAAGCAGGGTTGCATTTTCGACCTGGGTGGTATTCAGGGCCTCGGCGTCAAAGTTGCGCTGCATCATAGCAGTCCAGGCAAGGATATCCCGGCACGTCCATTTTTCCGGCGCAACACCTGTGAGCATTTTGAATTCAGCGGGCAAAAGGGACGGATCATTCTCAATTTCTTCAATTCTTTTGTTGATGCCATCGGCATAGCCCTGGATGACTTTGCGGGTTTTGTTTTTCAAAGCCTCAGCGGCCCGATCCAGCTCTTCCTGTGAATAGCCGATTGTCCGAAGGTAAATATCTGTGCTCAACTGCTCTGGGCCGAAAATCTCTGCCAGTCTTCCCAACGCCTGGCGCCGGAAAAGCTCCATCTGCCAAAGCCGGTCCGTTGCCACGGCATACCCCATGGCTTCGAAAACCGTGTAAAGACTTACTTTGTGTGAGCCTGTGATAAACCAGACGCCTTTGTCATCCCGGCTGATTTCCACGGTTTTGGAAGAGTTCCTGTGGTGCTGAGCGTTACATTGCTTTTGTATCCGAGGTTTTGCGATATCCTTTCCAGGCGTCTTACCCAAGGCAGGGAACGCCAGAAAAAAAAACATGAGAACCACGATAAAACGAGCCAGATATTTCCCAATCATTTTTTGCTCCTTTTTAGTTTGAAATTTAGAATATTGAAAGCAATCTCAAGTGGTTGAAGCTTTGTTTATAAGAAGGTTTCCAGCAAGCAACTGGATTCTTTCTATCTTTGTTGTGGGTCGAAGCCTGGGTGTAGATAGACCAGGGGCGGCCCGTGGCCGTTATTTGAAGACAGGGATAGGACGCCCTTTTGGTATCAACCTTTTATGAGGGGGGATGCCATTAATACAGATGTAAGCATAACGACAGCGACATGCTATGCTAATGAGGTTCGGTATCTGATTATGGTTTGTTTGTCACCCACGACGTCCAAATTGTGTCTGCAGCGGTTTGTGCTCCGCCTTGCTTTTGTAAAATATAATGATTCACGGCGTCAATACGGGTTTGTCGATTTTTGGGTTTCAGCAGGTGGCTGCACATGATTTTAACCGCATGATGTCGGTTTTTACATCGGGTTACGGCACCCGTATTGAAAATGTCTTTTCCCACCCAGGCAAAATCCTGCCAGTGGGGACCGATTATTGTGGGAATGCCAAAGCCTGCCGGTTCCATGAAATTTTGCCCCCCTAATGGCGTAAGACTTCCGCCGACAAAAACCACGTCGGCATGGCTGTAAGCCTGGTGCAGATCTCCAAATTTGTCCCAGAGGATAATGGCCGGACCGGTCATAACGGATGATATCTGCGAGCCTTTGTATACCTTGAGGCCGTTTTTATTCATTTTTTTTAAAAATGGCGCTATTCGGTGCATATGCCTGGGAAACAGGGCAATCATCTGGTTCGGCACCTTTTCCAATAACCCCTTTATCATGTCAATGATCTGGTTTTCCTCCTGGCGGCGGAAGGAGGCAAAAATGGACAGGGGCAGTTCCCGGGGTATAATTGCAGCTATCGCTGAATTTTTACCGGTCGTGTTTTGAACCGTCATACGGTCAAATTTGATATTGTCCATGGTCTCAATACGGGTGTGGGAAAATACCTGGGAAAATTTTTTGGCGTCTTCGGCAGAGATTGCCAGGATGCGTTCCGGGGCAAAGGATCGCCAGAACGCTTTTGTGAGTCTGTAATTCCGGCTGCTTTTTTGGGATAGCCTGCCGTTGATGAGCAATACCTCGGTATGATTTCTTTTTAACGCATAAAGATGGGCCGGCCACAGTTCGGTCTCCAGCAAAACCATGACAGCCGGATTGACCTGTCGCACTGCTTTGTTCATGGTCTTTGGGCTGTCAAAGGGGAATATATCAACGCACAGGCTGATACGGGGTGAAAATTTTTTTGGAGACAGCGCTTGTGCCAGAATGTCCATGCCCTGATCCGTGGTTGTGGTCAACAGCATGGTGACCGGCCTGTCCGGGTTAAAGGCCTTTATGATGGATACCGCAAGGTACGCTTCTCCGGCCGAGGCTGCCTGTATCCAGATATCTGCCGGTTGAAGATGATCCGGATTGACTCGCTTGTCAAAGGTAGGGGCCAGTCTTGGGTGCCGTTTTAAAAAAGGCAGGGCCATGCCCCACAGGATATTGTAAAATTTAAAAAAATTGGGTATAAAAGCACACTTTGTCATGGGAGACTATGCTCTCATGTTTTTTGGCACTTGACAATAGAATCCGTAAAGCAATTACCCCACCCATGAAATCAAAAAAAAATAGATTATCTCAAGAACGCAGGCAAAAGATTCTCCAGATGGTGTTTGCACACTGGAAAAAAATTATCTTTGCCGCATTATGTATGCTGGTGGTTGCCGGCGCCAACGGCAGCATGGCCCTGCTGGTTAAACCTGTTCTTGATGATATTTTCATTGCCAAAGACAATACCAAGTTATTGCTCATCCCCGGTCTTGCCATCCTTGTATTTTTTTTAAAAGGCGCGGGTTCATACGGGTCGGAATACCTGATGAATCATGTGGGACAGCGTATTATCCGCGATCTCAGGGACAGCCTTTATGAAAAGATCATGAACCTGCCCATTGCATATATCCACAAAGAAAAGACCGGGGCGCTCATGTCCCGGATCACCAATGATGTCAATATTATCAAAGGTATGGTGTCCACTGCCGTTATCAGTCTGTTTCGGGATTCTTTTTCTGTTGTGGCATTTTTGTTCGTTATTTTTTACCGGGACTGGCAACTTGCATTAGGCGCTTTTATTGTTCTGCCCGTTGCCTTTTATCCCATCATTCTATTTGGCAAAAGAATCCGCAAATTTTCCACAGGATCCCAGGAAACCATGGCAGATCTTAACGCCTTTTTGCATGAAACCTTTTCCGGGGTAAAGATTGTTAAAATATTCAATCTTCAGTCCTTTGAAACGGCCCGGTTCAAGGAAAAAACCAAAGAACTGTTTCGTTTAGAAATGAAAAAAGTGATGACCCAGGCGTTGTCTTCTCCGGTTATGGAATTTTTAGGCGGGATAGGCATCGCTTTTGTTATCTGGTTTGGCGGGATGCGGGTGGTTAACGGCACGTCCACGCCCGGTGTTTTTTTCTCTTTTTTGACTGCCGTGATGATGCTTTATGACCCGGTGAAGAAATTATCCAAACTGAACAATACCATCCAGGAGGGCGTGGCTGCAGCATCCAGGGTTTTTGATGTGCTGGAAACCCAAAATGATGTGGTGGACAAACCTGATGCACGCCCCCTTAAGGCATCATCCTGTGAGGTGGTTTTTGAAAACGTTTCTTTTGCCTATGGTCCTGAAGAATCTTTGGCCTTAAAGAACATTCATTTTAAGGCCGCGCCCGGAGAGACCCTGGCATTAGTCGGCATGAGCGGCGGCGGAAAAACCAGCCTGGTGAACCTGATCCCAAGACTTTATGATGTGGTCGAGGGCAGTGTCTTTGTTGGCGGATACGATGTCCGGGACCTGACAATTGCGTCCCTTCGGGATCATATTTCCATTGTGACCCAGGAGCCTATTTTATTCAACGAGACCGTGCGGGACAATATCCGGTATGGAAAAATGGATGCAGATGATGCCGCTGTTGAAGCGGCGGCACGGGCGGCTTTTGCCCATGATTTTATCTGTGGTTTTTCCAAGGGCTATGATACTGTAATCGGAGAACTTGGTTCCCGTTTATCCGGCGGAGAAAAGCAGCGGATCTGCATTGCAAGGGCGCTTTTGAAAGATGCGCCGGTGCTGATTTTAGACGAGGCAACCTCGGCTTTGGATTCCCAAGCGGAAAAAGTTGTGCAAAAGGCTTTGGAAAATTTGATGGAGGGCCGTACTTCCTTTGTCATTGCCCACAGGCTGTCCACCATAGATTACGCCTCCCGGATTATTGTGCTCAAAAATGGTACCATTGTTGAACAAGGTGCCCATGATGACCTGATGGCTGCAAAAGGCTTTTATTATAAACTGCAGTCCATGCAGACTATAAAAAAATGATTTAATTACGGACCGATCCTAATTCTGTGTAACCAAAGTGTGGTCCATTATAAAACGAAAAACCACTGTTTGGACGAAAAATTGCCCATATGCAAGGCGCAGAAAAATTTGCAACGCGGCAGATGGGTGGCCTTTCGTTTAAACACTATTCAAGGAGATACTGCCATGGCTGTATCAAAGGAACTGCTTGAAATTCTTGTATGTCCCAAATGTAAAGGCCCCGTGGAACTGACCGAGGCTGAAGACGGCCTGGTTTGCAACGCCTGTGCCCTCAAATATGAAATCCGGGATGATATTCCCATTATGCTCATTGACGAGGCCATTTCCATTAAACAATGAGTACACCTAAAAAACCTGCACCGGCCAAGCTTGTGATGTCGGTTTTCATGAAAGACAAGACCGTCCTGGAATCAATCTTTTCACGCCTTGAAGCTGTGGGCGGTCCCGTGGACATGATTTCTCCCTGGCTGGATTTTGATTTCACCGATTATTATTACAGGGAAATGGGGGACCCCTTGTTTCGCAGGTTTATTGCATTTAAGCCGCTCATGGAACAGGATGCCCTTGCTTCGATCAAACTTGACACCAACAGGATTGAATCCGACTGCCTGGACCAAAATAACAGAACCATCAACATTGACCCGGGGTATCTTCTGTCTTCCCGGTTTATCCTGGCCACGGGAAAGGAGTATTCCCACAGGATTTACATCGGACAGAAAATTTATGCTGACCTGACATTAATGTACACCAAAAAAGGCTTTAAAACCCTGGAGTGGACTTACCCGGATTATGCCTCCCCTGCGGTGCTGAAATTTTTAGGACAGGTGAGGCAAAAATATCTTGCGGACCTTAAGGCCATAAAAGGATAATTGTATGATAAAAAGCATGACCGCTTTTGCCAAAGTGTCACACACTCTGGAAACCCTGACCGTGAACATGACCGTGCGCGCTTATAATTCCCGATTGCTTGATTTCTCGATTTATTTGCCCGAAACCTGCCAGCCCTTTGAAGAGGAAATTAAAAAAATCATGGGGCAGTTCCATGCCCGGGGCAGAATAGAGATCCGGGCGAGCCTGGAGGACCAGGCCCGGGATCAGGACCTGTTTGAGGTGGACATTATCAAGGCCAAGGCCTATTATAAGGCATTAAAAACGGTCCAGGGCACCCTTTCTCTCTCGGGTGATATTGCCCTGGAAACCGTGCTCGGGGCCAAGCAGGTTATCATGGCTGCAAAACCTGAAGTCAACCTGGAGCTTCTCCGTTCCGCCCTGTGTGACACGGCCCGTAATGCGGCCCAGGCCCTTGACAACATGCGAAAACGTGAGGGGGAAAACCTGTACCAGGATTTAACCCGTCGTATTTCAGACATTGAACAGCGCATGGCAGGTGTTCAAGAACAGGCCAAAACCATACCGGACGTTTACAAGGCCCGGCTCAAGGAGCGTCTGGCCGTGCTTACTGCCGAGGATGGGGCTTGTCTTGATCCGGTCCGTCTGGCCCAGGAAACAGCGCTTCTTGCGGATAAAAGTGATGTCTCCGAGGAGATTGTCCGGGTGCACAGCCACATTAAAATGTTCCGGGAGATCATGGATGAAAATGAGTCCCAGGGCAGAAAACTCAATTTTTTGATCCAGGAGTTTAACCGAGAATTTAATACCATTGGCTCCAAAGCCGGTAATGCGACCTTGTCCCATGCCGTGGTAGACCTGAAATCCGAGCTGGAAAAGATTCGGGAGCAGGTGCAGAATATCGAATAACAGCCGTGGGCGGATTGGGGCTATCAATACTGGGGCTCAATCCACAACAAAAGTCGAAAAATCTGTGTAGTCTTACACAGATTTTCTTTTAAAAAAGTATATCTGCTGCCGGGAAGAAATGATCATTACAAAAAAAGGAAAATTATGGAACAGCCACTTTTGGGCATTGGGTTTGGTAATACTGTGGTGGCAGACCGGGTGGTGGCGATTTTATCCCCAAACTCGTCTCCCATGAAGCGGGTCAAGGATGAAGCCCGGGAGGACCGGCGCCTCATTGATGTAACCCATGGCAGAAAAACCCGGGCCATTATTGTGACAGACTCAAACCATGTGATTTTGTCCGCGATTCAGGCGGAAACGGTTTCCGCGCGTTTTGAGTCCCTGATCCAAAATCCCGGGAAATTTCAGGAGGAATAGGGCATGGCGGCAAAACTTTTTATTGTTTCAGCACCCTCAGGTGCCGGCAAGACAACCCTTGTCAAAGAACTTTTGACACAGTGTTTAGGTCTTGTATATTCCATTTCACACACCACCCGCAATCCCCGACAGGGGGAGGTTCACGGAAAAGACTATTTTTTTACGGATACGGCGCAGTTCATGGAAATGGTGGAATCCGGCCAGATGCTGGAATGGGCACAAGTCCACGGCAATTGCTACGGCACCTCCGCCTCTTTTGTCCAAGAACGGCTTGCCGCAGGCCAAAGTGTTCTATTGGATATTGACGTCCAGGGCGGGCGACAGATTATGGATTTTGGCCTGGATTTTGTTTCCATATTTATCATGGCCCCGTCTTTGGATGTGCTTGAACAGCGGCTGCGGGGCAGGGGAACCGATGCCGAAGAGGTGATCCGCACGCGCTTGGAGAATGCAAAATACGAGATTGCCCAGCGATCTTTTTATACCCATGTGGTGGTCAATGATGTGCTGGATGAGGCGGTTGCCGAACTTCTTGCCATTGTTGAACAGGAGACGGTGAACTGATGGCCGGCAAACCAGGTTCCCAGGGTCGGAGAGGCAACCCTCGGGTCCAGAGACGGAAAAATGAAAATAGACATTCCGGGGATAAAGAGATTCTTTACGGATATCACTCGGTATTTGAAGCCTTGAAAGCCGGCCGCCGTAAATTTGAATCCATCATGGTGCATGAAAACCGGTCTGATAAACGTGTACAGGCCGTGGCCGATCTGGCCGGAAAAAAACATGTGGCTGTACAAACCGTTGCCGGTGAGGCGCTGGATCGGCTGGCCGGGTTTGGCCGTCACCAGGGCATTGCCGCCTGCGTGTCTCCCTTTCCGGTCCAATCAGCCGCTGCTTTGCTTAAACAGATTGAAACCCGGACGGATCCGTTTTTTATTCTGATCCTTGAAAGCATTGAAGATCCCCAGAACACCGGTGCGTTGATCCGCACGGCCCTGTGTGCTGACGTGGATTACATCGTGATGCCAAAAGACCGTTGTGCCCTGCCGTCTGCCGGTGTCTCCCGCAGTTCAGCCGGGGCCATGGAGCATGCCCCCATCTTTTTAGCCACCAATATTTCGGTTCTGATCCGTGACCTTAAAGAATCTGGCACCTGGGTGTCCGGTCTGGATGCCGGTGGTGATAAAGGCCTTTTTGAGGCAGACCTTACCGGCAACCTGGCCCTTGTGGTGGGAGGCGAGCACACCGGTCTGCGACCCGGGGTAAGAAAAACGTGTGATTTTATTCTGTCCATTCCCATGCAGACCCATATCACGTCTCTGAATGCATCCGTGGCCGGTGGTATTGCCATGTTTGAAGCCCGCCGTCAACGCCTGGGTCTCAATTCTTGATGATAAAAAAACTGGCCAAAGTGACGGTGGCCGGTTTTGGGGCACTGGTATTTCCGGACAAATGCCTGGGGTGCGGAAAATATATTAAAACCCTTACGGATAACCCGTTAAGCGTCTGTTTCTGCCACACCTGCCTGGGCCAGACGCTACCGGTATTTGATCACCCGTTTTGTCCTGCCTGTGGCCGTTGTTTTGAATCCGGGCCTGATCACCTGTGTGGGGCTTGCCTTGAAACACCCATGTCAATGCAGAGCGTCCGGGCGGCATTTATGTATAAGGGTGTGATGCAAAAGGCCCTGGGGTTGTTCAAATACCAATCAAAGCTTAGTCTGGCCCGACCTTTTGAGCGTTATCTGTTCCAGGCCTTTGTCGACCATTTTGACATGAATGATTTTCATTTGATCCTGCCCATTCCCCTCCATAGCTCAAAGGCTAAAAAGCGCGGATTCAACCAGTCCTATTTTCTTGTTCGGAATTTTCCCCGGTTGTACAAGAATGTCCATGACCGGCCGGCACCATGGCGCATTGACATTTCTGGCCTTGCCCGGGTCCGGGCAACGGTCAGTCAGACCGGTTTGGACCATAAGGCACGCAAAAAAAATCTGACCCAGGCCTTTGCCTGCCCTAAGCCTGCCCGTATCAAAGGTAAAAATATTCTTTTGGTGGATGATGTGTTTACCACAGGGGCCACCTGCGATGCCGCAGCCCAGACCCTTTTGGATGCTGGGGCTGCCGGTGTGTCGGCTTTGGTCCTGGCCAGGGCTTAATTGGTACTTGAACGGCTTGACAGGGGCGTTTGGGTTTACAACGTCACCCATTAACTTTTCGTCCAAACACGGTTTTTTGTACATGGACAGCCGTTTTAAATTTAGCAAGACACTTAAAAAAACGAATATCGCTTGCCCCTTTAATAAAGGGCAGGCTCTCCATATAGTGCCTGCCGTGATTTTTAAGACATGAGTTTATATATCATTAGGCCTCATCCTTAATTCTCTCAATGTCTTGGGTAACCATTCAACTGCATCAGCAATCTGGGAGCTCATGGTATATACAGATATTTATCAATTTTAATCTTTTGAAATGCCCAGG
>Ga0193963_1001247_pt1 | contig 12858 bp, 16 predicted proteins | sample FB_6_MG_FD_140359 | JGI IMG/M metagenome (GOLD analysis project Ga0193963, IMG submission 140359) | Microbial mat bacterial communities from the Broadkill River, Lewes, Delaware, United States - FB_6_MG | ecosystem: Environmental > Aquatic > Freshwater > River > Microbial mats | place: USA...
TAAACCAACCAATAACTTGATTTATTAATAAACCAAGAATTACAGTATATCCTGCATATAATGTTTCATTCTTTTTATTTGTAAACCATGTATAAACCATTATTATAAGAAATAAGTATGGCAAATATTCAGCAAATGTTATCATTATATTATCTAGAAATTCACTTGTTTTTGCGAATGAATTTATAAATAAAAATAAATTCATATTTAAATGTTCCAAAATATTTCCTTCTTTTTCTTTAATTATATTTACCCATATGAAATGAAAATGAAAACTTAGTTATAAATCATTCATTTTCATTTCATTTTTACTATATATCATTAGGAAATATATTTAATAAGGAGATAAAAATGTTAAAAATTACAATATTGAGTTTAGGATTATTTGTTGGAAGTTTATTTGTTCAAGACAATTTAAATAAAATATCATCATGCGGTCTAAAAGGTTATTTGTCTACTTTATCAATAAGTAAAGAGAAAAATAGTCCTCTTACTTAGTAAATGTTGATTTTACAAAAAAAGGTAACTATGGGTAGATTCTTAGATTTAGTAAGCATATAGGTGGAGTTAATCATTCTTTACGAGGAAAATTTTAAATCTAATAAATTTCTCTTTCATTTTCATTTCATTTTCAATTGTTAATTTATTAATATCAGAAACTAAAGGAAAATAATGAAATTTATTTTACAATATAAACTTATACTATTAGTTGCCATATTTTTTGCAACTTTTTATAATTTATCTTTTTTTACAAATGTCATATCAATTTATGAACCCGTAGGTAAAAATATTTTATATATTTGTTCTCTTGCTATTGTTTTAGTAGCATTTACTGTATTTTTATTTACACTACTCTCTTCAAAATATACAACTAAACCTCTTTTAATAATTACATTAATGGTTTCTTCATTTACTGCATATTTTATGGATACATATCGTGTAGTTATTGATGATGAAATGATACGAAACTCTTTACAAACAAACTTAGCAGAATCTAGTGACTTATTTAGTTTTCAACTAGTTTTTTATGTCTTATTATTAGGAATATTGCCCTCTTATTTTGTTTATAAAATAAAACTAGAATACAGACCTTTAAAAAAAGAATTATTATTAAAGATAGGAACTATTATTGTAGCTTTAATTTTTGTTATACTTCCAATCTTCTCTTTTAGTAAATTCTATACTTCTTTTTTTAGAGAACATAAACCTCTTAGATACCATGTAAACCCGATTTATTGGATTTATAGTACAGGAAATTATATTAGCAAAACAATGAACAGTGGTCCTATGGTTGTAAAACCAATAGGACTTGATGCAAAAATCCAAAAAACTGAAGATGAAATTGATAAAAAAGAATTAATAATAATGGTTGTAGGAGAAGCTACAAGAGCTGATAGATTTTCATTAAATGGTTATGAAAAAGAGACAAACCCCTTACTTAAAAAAGAAGATGTAGTTAATTTCTCAAACTTCTATTCATGTGGTACTTCAACTGCACAATCAGTACCGTGTATGTTTTCTATTTATGATCGTGATACTTATGATTATAAAAAAGGGATTACTACTCAAAATGTATTAGATGTATTAATCAATACAAAAGATGTAAAAGTTCTATGGAGAGATAACAACTCAAGTTCAAAAGGTGTTGCAGACAGAGTTGATTATGAAGATTATCGAACAAATAAAAACAATACAATTTGCGATGATGAATGTAGAGATGAGGGTATGCTTATTGGGTTAGACAATTATATTAAAAAAAATAAAGATAAAGATATTTTAATTGTATTACATCAAATGGGGAATCATGGCCCTGCATATTATAAGAGGTACCCAAAAGATTACGAAAAATTCACGCCAGTTTGTGAAACTAATCAATTAGAGCAATGTACACAAGAAGAAGTTAGTAATGCTTATGATAATGCAGTTTTATATTCTGATTACTTCTTATCTAAAACTATAAACTTCTTAAAACCATATTCTAAAGATTATGAAACAGCAATGGTTTATATGAGCGACCATGGAGAGAGCTTAGGAGAGAATGGACTTTACTTACATGGAATGCCTTATTTTATGGCTCCTGATGAACAAAAACATGTAGCATCATTTATGTGGTTTGGTGAAGGTGATATTAAAGAAGATATTGATGTTGATAAACTTAAATCATATTCCGATAAAAAGTTTTCACAGGATAATCTATTTCATACCTTATTATCATTTTTTGAAGTTGAAACAGATGTTTATGAAAAAGAGATGGACATATTAAATGATGCAAAAAAATCTCACTAAATATATTCTAATTACTATTATATGTTTGATTTTTACAATTGCATTATTTGAATTCACAGCTATAGATATTATCGTACAAGGTTATTTTTATAATCTTGATACAAGTTCTTGGGCTTTAGATAGTAGTGAACCTATTTTAAAGTTTTTACTTTATGATGGAATAAAAAAACTTTTAATATTTTTTGCTTTTCTTATTCTTTGTAGTTTAATATTTTTTAGAAAAAAAAAGATTATAATTAATTATAAGAAGGGATTAATTATAGTTTTATTATCCGCCATAATTATTCCTGTAACAGTTGGTGCATTAAAAGCTACAACAAATATGCCTTGTCCTAAAAATATAGAATTTTTTGGTGGAAATTATCCAGATGTAAAACTGCTTGATTCCTATCCAATAGAGTTTATGCAAAACAAAAAAATAAAATGTTGGCCAGCAGGACATGCGAGTGGTGGCTTTGCACTTCTTTCTTTATTCTTTTTATTTAAAAAACGAAGGAATCAAATATATGCACTTAGCTTTGCTTTGACTGTTGGATGGAGTATGGGTACGTATAAGATGCTAATTGGTGACCATTTTTTAAGTCATACAATTATTACAATGCTTATTGCTTGGCTACTCGTTCTAATTATTTATAAAATAATTAGTTATATGGGAAAAAGAAAATATGTACAACAACAATAATAATAAAAGGAAGAATATTGAGAAATCAACCAAAATACAATTTTTTTAAAAATACAAATTATGCATTAAAAGGTTTAAAAGATTTAATAAAATATGAAACATCTTTTAAAATAGAATTAATAATCGCAATAATTCTAATGCCTACTCTTTTTATAATAGATGTAACAATAATTAGTAAACTTTTAATGTTTACTAGTTTAACAGGAATGCTTTTAGCAGAAGCTATAAATAGTGCTATTGAAAGAGTTGTTGACCTTGTTACTCTTGAACATCATGAAATGGCAGGTAGAGCTAAAGATGTTGGAAGTACTGTGGTGTTTATAAGTATTTTTATATTTGTAGTAACATGGGGTACAATTTTATATACTCATTTTTTATTTGAATGATAAATTGATTTCATTCCAAGGAAGTGTTTAAATTCTCTTTAAATCTAATAAAAATAAAATAGAATATATAACTTTTTTAAGACTAATTTTAAATCATCTGTTCACCGTCGCCTATCGATAACTTTGCATAATCAAGAAAGTACTATTATATGTATGTATGAAAACATTATCGGATTGGAATACGAAAATAAATTTCTATATGTGTGGGTTTTCATATATCAATAAACAATATATATTCTATATTTATTTCAAGCACATAATTTAATATATTTTATTTGCTTTATAATATCTATGTAATCAAATTCATCATAATATCTTTCTCAACAACCTCTTATATTTTAAGCAGTTTTTACTAATGAAAAGCTTGTTCCAAAAAGAGTTGAATTGTTGAACATTCTCAAAATACCGTTTTTAGTGTTATAGCTATACCAATAGTATTATATTTCTTATTGTAAATGTATTTGCTATAATTTACAAAAAAAGGAAATAAATGAAAGTTATTCCATTTATATTATTCATCTTAGTTTGGGTACTTCTATATAAGTATTTAGCTAATAAAAAACAAAAAGGGAAAATACTATCTCATATTTTTAGTTTACTAGCTGCTATTTTTATCTTACTATTATCTGCAGGAATCATTGCAGGTTCAGTTACACAAGAACAAAAACTTCAAGAACTAAAAGAACAAATGATAGAAAAGATGCAAGAGAAACAATAATTTAGTTTGAAACTTAGAAAAAGTTACAAAACCTCTTATGTTTGGAACAGAAACACTCATATTAGTTTTCCATGTTCCAAAAAGTGTTCACAATTAAAAAATACAAAGTTCCATAAGTTTTAAGGAATTAGGGAACAACTAAAGAGTACTTTTCAAATCAGTTATTTAAAGTTTCACCTAAATTCCTTTAAAATATTAAATACTTTTGTTTATTCTAATAAAAAATCTAAGTCCAATTTCTCACGTTTTGCATGTGCTCCATCACAAAAAGGTGTACAGGTACTGTTTTTACATAAACATAATAAAAATTCGGCATTTCTTGTAGCTATGAACTCTTTTGGAGTTAAATCAGTACCTTTATGACTTCCATCACAAAGTACGCCATCTTCACTTTGTCCACAAGTACAGAATTGATAAGTTTCACCTTTTTTTAGGTAAGTTCTCACTGGGTGTTTCATATATGTATTCCTTTAAATTATTCTATATTTTTTCTTTGAAGGTTAAATCTCCATTCAGCTTCTTTAAGATAAAAAATAAACTTTTCATCACTCACACCTTTATAACGGCAAATAAACTCTTCAAAATAATCCCAAAACCTTGTAATCGTATTTTCAGATTTCGAAAGCTTTGATATTGTATTAAATTTAAGATATTTCATTAAAAGTTTATGCTCTTTTTCATCGTCATCTTTAATCAATGATAGTTTTTTCTTGGGCATCATTATATTATAAATCGTATCATCATAACAAAATGTGAGAAAATGTTGAAGTTTATCTATGTTCTTTTCAATTTGAAGACTTCTTGGTAAATAAAGATATTCATCATAGTTTGTTACTCTATGAGAATTTTTTTGATATATTTCATCTGCATAAATTGCAATATTCTTTCTAAATTTTTCAAAGTAATTTTGAATAGTTAAAAAGTGCATTTTAGTACTAATAGCTGTTTGTCTTGCTGTATCACCTTTTTTAAAATGGTCGAAAATTCTTTCTTCTCTTTGTATTTTTTTCAGGCTAAATTTTCTTTTACATTTACTGCATTTTCTTTGCGTATCAGCAAGTGCATAAGTATGAGGATGATTACAATAGATACATTTCATTAATTATTATACTATTTAGTTCCTAAAATAGAGTAGAAGTAAAGTTCTTAATAAATATTTAATTATTAAATACTATTATAATGAATAAACATTCATTTTGGAGAGAATATATGGAATTAACTTTACTTGTTATTTTTTGGTATGGAATACTTCATGCTTTTGGTCCTGATCATCTTAGTGCTATAGCTGATTTTTCTGTTGGAAAAAATCAAAGAAAAACACTACTTATAACATTTTTATTTGCTTTAGGACATGGAGTAAGTCTTTTTATTTTTGCAAAACTATTAGAATCTGTAGAAATTTCAGAAGAACTATTAGCATATGGAGATATTGTTTCTGCAACAGTTATTATAGGAATGGGAGTATATTTACTCTTTATGGTAATAACTAAGCGTATTCAATTACAAAAACATAGCCATGAAAATAAAGAACATATTCATATTTACTTTGGTAAATCACATGAACATAATAATGATTCTACTGCCATGACTTCTTCTCTTAGCTTAGGACTCTTAATGGGAGCAGGTGGTGTAAGAGGTATGCTTATTACTCTTGGTGCTGTTAGTAATGGTACTGTTGATTTGACAATGGTTGCTTCATTTACTTTAGGTGTTATGCTTATTTTTGGAGTATTTGGACTTTTCATGCTTTATATAAATCAAAGATTTTTAGGTAGTCTTACAAATGTAAGACGAACATTTTCTATAGTAGGTATTATTTCACTTATTGTAGGAACAAATATTTTATTAGGATAGGAGATTAAATATGTGTACAGATTGTGGATGTAGTATAAGAGGAATGGATGAACACGCTCATGAACATAGTCATGATGGCGGAAAAACATTTCATTCTCATGAAAAAATGACAGATGAAGAAAATAAATCTAGTGATCATCAAAAAGCGCATGAACATTTGCATCATAACCCTCAGTTAAACGATACAAAAACTATTTCTGTTATTCAAAAAATATTAGATAAAAATGATCAAGAAGCAAATCATAATAGAAAGCATTTAGAAGATAATAAAATTTTAGGTGTTAATCTTATGTCTAGTCCAGGTTCTGGTAAAACAACACTATTAGAATACCTAAGTGACGTTGCAGAGTTTAAATTTGGAGTTATAGAAGGTGATTTAGAAACTGAACGAGATGCAAATCGTTTACGTGCTAAAGGAATACACGCTGAACAAATACAAACAGGTACAGCATGTCACTTGGATGCTTTTATGGTACATAAAGGTTTACACCATATGCCACTTAATGATATAGATATTTGTTTTGTAGAAAATGTTGGAAATCTTGTATGTCCAGCCTCATATGATGTAGGAACACACTTAAATATAGTACTTGTTTCAGTACCTGAAGGTGAAGATAAAATTGCTAAATATCCTGTGATGTTCCGTCAAGCTGATTTAGTACTTATTACTAAAACAGATTTATTGCCACATTTCAAATATGATATAGAAGCAGAAAAAGCAGAAGCTAGAAGATTAAAACCAAGTGTTGATATTTTAGAAGTAAATGTGAATGATTTAAATTCGGTTAAAGCAGTTGCCAACTGGATAGAATTTAAACGTAAAATGAGAGCTTAATATGTGTTTATCAATTCCAAGTAAAGTGGTTAAAATTTCAGAAGATCAAACTATGTGTACTGTTGATACAATGGGCGTGAAACGTGATGCAAATCTAATGATGATGGAAGATGGTGATGTAAATTTAGGAGATTATGTTCTTTTACATATTGGTTTTGTTATGAATAAAATTGATGAGGAAGAAGCTTTATCTTCTATTGATACATATAAAGAAATATTAAATCACATGGATGAAGAAGAAAGGCAAAGAACAATTCTTGAAGATGATGAGTGTGAAGCGCGTGGAGCAACATATATTGAGGAGATTAAGAGTAATGAAGGAACTTGAACTCAAAAATCTCTATGATGATTTTCGTGATGCAAAAACAATTAAAGCTTATGCAAAAATCATTGAAGAAGATGCGAAGAAACTAAATAGACCTATTAATATTATGGAAGTATGTGGTGGTCACACGCATACGATTATGAAATTTGGTTTACCACAGCTTCTTCCCTCAAATATAAACTTTATTCATGGACCTGGTTGTCCTGTATGTATTATGCCAAAAGAAAGAATTGATCATGCATATGTTTTATCAATGCAAGAAAATGTTATTTTAGTAACATTAGGTGATATGATAAAAATACCAGGATCAAATGGTAGTTTACAAGATGCAAGAGCAAAAGGTGCTGATGTTCGTTTTGTGTATTCACCTATGGAGTGTATTAAAATAGCTCATGAAAACCCTGATAAGAAGGTAATCTTTTTTGCTATTGGTTTTGAAACAACTACTCCTATGACAGCAGTTCTTGTCAAAGAAGTTATAAGTAAAAAAATAAAAAACATTTTATTTCATATAAATCATGTAACAGTTCCTGAAGTAATGGTTGAACTTATTGATAGTCGAGATGTTCATGTTGATTCTTATAATAATGAAATTGATGCTTTTTTAGGACCTAGTCATGTAAGTGTTATCTCTGGATCTAAAATCTATGAAAAGTTTCCAAAAGATTATGATCGTCCAGTTGTTGTAACTGGATTTGAACCTGTAGATGCCATGCAAGGTATTAGTATGATAATTAAACAGTTTTTAGAAAAAAGATGTGAGCTTGAAATACAATACAAAAGAGTAGTGAGTTATGATGGTAATTTAAAAGCCCAAGACTTGATAAATACTTATTTTGAAAAAATGAGTTTGTTTAGATGGAGAGGAATTGGTAATGTTCCTGATAGTGGATTAAAGTTAAGAGATGAATATGCACAATATGATGCTGAAAAAGTTTATTCAAGTGTACTTCGAATCTCCCAAATAGAAGACCATAAACTTTGTATTTGTGGGGATATATTAAGAGGAATGGCTAAACCAAAAGAGTGTACTATTTTTGGTACAGCCTGTAAACCTACATCTCCTGTTGGTTCATGTATGGTAAGTAGCGAAGGTGCTTGTGCCGCATATTATAAATATGGAAATTTAACTTTTAGTACTACTACTTAAAAAAGGAACAAAATGATAAAAACAATTACACTAGCACACGGTAATGGTGGAGCAGAGAATAATGAGCTAATTGAAAAAGTGTTTTATAAACATTTTAAAAATGACATTTTATCAAAAAGTGAAGATGCCGCAGTTATAGAAGAGGGTAAACTAGCTTTTACAACAGATTCTTTTACAGTTAGTCCTTTATTTTTCCCTGGTGGTGATATTGGTAAACTAGCAATTTGTGGAACATGTAATGATCTTTCTATGATGGGAGCTAAACCTAAATACTTAACTTGTTCCGTTATTATTGAAGAAGGTTTTTTAACAAGAGAACTAGAAAAAATAGTTAAATCAATGAAAAAAGAACTTGATATAAATGGTGCTATTGTTGTAAGTGGTGATACAAAAGTAGTTCCAAAAGGAAGTGTAGATAAGTTATTTATAAATACTACAGGTATTGGGGAAATAGAACATAAAGGAATTTCTGCATCTGCTTTAAAAGAAGAGATGAGTATTTTAGTAAGTCGAGATATTGGTACTCATGGTGCTACAATTTTTGCAGAACGAGAGGGTATAAAACTTACTAGTACTTTACAAACTGATTGTGCATCACTTTATCCTGAAATAAAGAAACTTGTAGATTCTGGAATTAATATAGTTGCTTTAAGAGATGCAACTAGAGGTGGAGTTAGTGCTGTTTTAAATGAATGGGCTAAAAGCTCTGATGTTTGTATAGAAATTGAAGAAGAGAGTATTCCTGTTAGAGAAGAAGTTAGAGGTATATGTGAAATGCTAGGTTTTGAGGCAGTTAATCTTGCTAATGAAGGTACTTTTCTTTTAGCAGTAGCAAAAGAAGATGAAGAAAAAGCCTTAGAAATATTACAAGAAACACATAAGACTTCAAGAATAATAGCTAGTGTTACTAATCAGTATAAAGGAAAAGTTTTATTAAACTCTTCATGGGGTACTAAACGCTTTTTAGATTTACCAACTGGTGAATTATTACCTCGGATTTGTTAAGTTAATAAATGAAAATTCTTCTTTTAGTTACATCTTTTAATTCTGTTACTCAAGCTATATATACAAAACTTATAGATTCTAACCATATTGTATCTGTATGTTTTGCAATAGAAGAAAAACAAACACTAAAAGAAATTGAAGAGTTTGACCCAGATTTAATTCTTTGTCCTTTTTTAAAAAGTTATATCTCTTCTATCATTTATGATAGATACCCTGTCTTTATCTTTCATCCAGGTCCAAGAGGAGATAGAGGTCCAAACTCTTTAGAACATGCCTTGAAAAGTCATACTAAAAAATGGGGTTTAGTAGTTCTTCAGGCAAATAAAGAATATGATGGTGGAAATATTTATGCACAAGAAAGCTTTGATGTTAGAAATACTTATAAAGCTTCTATTTATAGAAAAGAGATTGTAAGAGCTTCTCTTAATGCTTTAGATACTTTGTTAGAAAATATAAAAAATGATAATTTTGTAGAACAAATATTAAATCCAATTCATAAAAAGTTGACAAAAGAAGATAAAACTATAAATTGGACAATAGATACAACACAAGAAATAATAGAAAAAGTCAATCTTTGTGACTCTTTTCCTGGTTTACTTGATGATATATTAGATTTACCTTGTTATTTATATGGAGTACATAAAGAAGAAAAACTAAAAGGTAAGCCTAAAGAAATTTTAGCAAAAAGAGATGGAGCTATATGTTTAGGAACAGTTGATGCAGCTTTATGGATAAGTCATCTAAAAGAACCTAATGGTTTTAAATTACCTTCAACTTATGTGCTTAAAGAAAAACTAAAAGGCATAAAAGAAGAACGATTACCTCTTATTTTTGATAAAAGTTATAAAACATTTTATGAGTTAAGTGTAGATAAGAAAGACAATGTAGCTTATTTACATTTTAATTTTCATAATGGTGCAATGAATACAGCTCAGTGTATTCGTCTTAAGTATGCAATTGAGTATATAAAAACTCAATGCGATGTTTTGGTTCTAATGGGAGGAGAAGATTTCTTCTCTAATGGAATACATTTAAATATTTTAGAAGATAGTAAAAAACAAGGCGAAGATGGGTGGGCTAATATAAATGCAATGAATGATGTAGTTCATGCGATACTTTATGCTAGTGAAGTTGTTACTATAGCTTCTTTTTGTGCAAATGCAGGAGCTGGTGGTTTTTTTATGGGACTTGCTTGTGATTATGTTGTTGGAAAAGAAGGTATAGTACTTAACCCTCACTATAAGACATTAGGATTAAGTGGAAGTGAATATCATACGTATTCTTTAGCTAAAAGAGTTAGAAAAGATGTAGCAGATAAATTACTTAATGATTGTTTACCTATATCCATCACACAAGGAAAAAATATAGGTGTAGTTGATGAGGTATTTGGACATAATAAGTATTCAAAATCACTTCATAGTTTTGCAATATCAAAATATGATGAAGAATTTTTATGGGATAAAGAAGAATTTTTAGAAGAAAATACACAGATGATTGAAGTATTAAAAGAAGAAGAACTTAAAATAATGCATTCGGAATTTTGGGATAAAGAAAGTAAGTTTCATAACTTACGCTATGAATTTGTAAATAAAATAAGTCCATTACAAACACCTTCAAGGTTAAGAATAGAAATGATAAAGGATTATAAAAATGCATGAATATAGTGTTGTTCAAGCTTTACTAAATCAATGTGAAGAAGTAGCTAAGCAAAATGATGCGAGTAAAGTTATAAAGATAATTGTCAAAATTGGTGTTATGGCTGGTATTGAAATACATCTTTTAAAAGTTGCTTTTGATACATTTAAAGAGGGAACAATATGTGAAGACTCAGAGCTGATTATTAATCCTCAAAAACTGAAACTTGAATGTAAGGAATGTGGGAATATTTTTGAGGTAGAAGAAGTTCGTTATTTTTGTATAAAATGTGAAAGTCTTAGAGTTAAAATACTTGATGGGGAAGATATGCACCTCATGAGTTTAGAAATGAAATAAAGGAGTTAATATGCAAGAATATTGGGAATTATATATGAAAAACTTAGAAGGAAAGGCTGCACTTATACAGTTTAATGCAGGTATTTCTATGGATATGGAAGAATTAGAATTTACTCACCAAACAGTAGGATTTGTGAAAGCAAAACTAAAAGATGCAACTGCAAAAGGTTTCATTTCTGAAAAAGAAGAACCTGAAATACTTTTTATGGAAGACAAACTTGAATCAGCTATGCTTAAATTTCGTATTGGGAAATATGTAGGACGTATTGTTTCAGATGGTTATGTTACCTTCTTATATTATTTACAATTTACTTATAATTGGCCAGATTTTATAGAATATGCTTTAAATGAGCATACTTCATATGAGATAAGTAATGGACATAGTCATGATTCAGATTGGAACTATTATAAAAAGTTATTGTACCCAACAGCAAAAGAATGGCAAATTATACAAAATCATAAAGTATGTGATAATTTAAAAGAACAAGGTGATAACTTACAAACTCCTAGAGCCATTGAGCATAAAGTTTATTATAAAAATGAAGAAACCAAAGAGTCTTTAATACAAGCCTTAGAGAAAGAAGGTTTTAAAATTAAAAAAGAAATAGAAAATGAAGAAGGTGTTAAAGGTTTAGATTTCTATCGTTTAGATAAACCTTTTTATCATGATATTGATGATTTGACATTAAACTTAATAGAAATAGCAGAATTTTATGAAGCTCAATATGATGGTTGGGAAACTAGTGTTGTAAAATCAGTAATGAAGCAAGGTATTTAATCCTTGCTATTTTGATATATACTTAAATCATAACTCCTGATGGATCTTTTGCTTTATCTATGATTTGATGTAATGTTGTATGCGAAGATACTTTTGTAGCTTCAATACCTTGTTTTTTTAAGTACTGTAATACAACAGAAATATATCCTTCAAAAGCATCTAAAAGCTCTTGACTTAATCCAAATTCAAAAGTAACTCTTGCTGGAATTATTCCAATTACTATTGATTCTGGAATTTCTTTACCTTGAAGTTCCATCATATCCATACATTGTAAAATGCCTATTTCATGAGCACCACCATTGTTAAGACCATATCCAGAAATCTCTTTCGCAGGAATAGCGTAGATTGAAGCTGGAGTGTCATTCAACTGTAAACAATCTAAGATTACTATATGCGTATTATCTTCAAGAACATTGTATAAATGTATTCCTTCAACTCCACCATTAATAATTTTAATATTTTGAGAAAAGGTATAGTTTTCTTGTAAATATGTTGCTGCATATACACCTAATCCATCATCTTTTTGTAATATATTACCTATTCCTACTATGACCATAAATATCCATTTTAATTAGTATTCTATATTTTTAAAGAGTGATACTCTGAAAATAAATTATACTATAGCTAATTTAAAAAGACATATCAATAATTATTACTTCATAAAATGAAACACTTTAAGTAATTCATCTAGATTTTATTAATTATTTAGATTACTTTCAAAATAATTAAATCTATAACCTAATCCGTAAATATTTATTATTAATTCAGGATTTATATTTTTTCTAAATCTTTTTAAAAACATTCTTACTTTATTTTCGTTGTATTCTTCTTCTTCATATAAAAGAGA
>Ga0193963_1001252_pt1 | contig 12799 bp, 12 predicted proteins | sample FB_6_MG_FD_140359 | JGI IMG/M metagenome (GOLD analysis project Ga0193963, IMG submission 140359) | Microbial mat bacterial communities from the Broadkill River, Lewes, Delaware, United States - FB_6_MG | ecosystem: Environmental > Aquatic > Freshwater > River > Microbial mats | place: USA...
ATAAGTTTATTTAAACAAATGGTGGCGCGAGACAGAATCGAACTGTCGACACATAGATTTTCAGTCTATTGCTCTACCGACTGAGCTATCGAGCCGCTTGTTTGTTTTCGTGCTGGAATTATATACAACCAATACTTAAAATAATCTTATTTTAAAAATGAATTAACAAATTTCTTAAATTTCTCTCCTCTTTCTTTGTATGAAGAGAATTGATCTAACGATGCCGCAGCTGGTGAGAGTAGTGCTACACTGTTATCAGAGACAATATAATCATTATTTATTTCTTCTACAGCATTCTGTAGATAATCTACTTTTTTTACATCTAATCCATATTTTACAGATAAAGTATGTAACATGCTACTATTTTTACCTATAATGTAAAGTCTAACATTATAAGATTTTAATTCTTCAAATAAAGGTTTTAAATCAGCACCTTTATCATCTCCACCTAATATAAGATATATTTTTTTTTCATTGTATGTTTTTAAAGCTTGGATTGTTGCGTCAATATTTGTAGCTTTGCTATCATCTATCCAAATTCTATTTTTACTATCTTTAAACTCCTCAAGTTTATGAGGATCTTGTATAAATGAATTTATTTTTTTGTAATCTATTTTATGCGTTATTAGTTTTGATACAGCTAATGCAAGTACAGCATCCATTAAAAACGGTTCTTTAAAACTTATCAAAGAACTATCTATATCAAATTTGTTTTTTAAGTCATAAGTATTTTCATAATAAAACGTTTTTGCTTTTGTTTTATATTTATTAAATTTTGCAGGAATAATTGCGATATCATCACTATTCATTAGAAGTAATGGTTTTAATTTTGCTTTTTCGTACTCTTTAAAATTACCATGCCAAGATAGATGATCATCACTTACAGGTAACAATACATAAATATTTGGTTTTGCTATATTTGTATAATGTAATGTAAAAGAAGAGGTCTCTAATATCCATATATCTTTATTTTGATTCATCTTCGCCAAAGGGAAACCAATATTTCCTCCACATTGACTATTTTGTTCATTTAGCAAGTGCTGTAACATTTGTGTTGTAGTTGTTTTTCCATTAGTACCACTAATCCATACTGAAAAAGGCATTTTATCAATAAATAAATCATATTCACTGATTAAGTTTTTAGTATTTTGGACAAGTTGATTATGTGGAGGGATTCCAGGGCTTACTACTGTTAATTCTTCTGATTCTTTGTTATATTCATTGTTATTACTATCATCATACACCAATGCGTCTGGATAGACTTCTTTAATAGATAAGGCAGTTTTGCCTCGACCTAATATTCTCATTTTTATTCCTACTCTATATGTTATCTAATTTTTAAACTTGCCAATGCTATTAAATTTGTCATGAATGCTATTATCCAAAAACGAACAATAATTTTATTTTCCATCCATCCTTTTTGTTCAAAATGATGATGAATAGGAGCCATTAAAAAAACTCTCTTCTTTCTATACTTAAAGCTTCCTACTTGTAGAATTACAGATACCGCTTCTAACACAAAAATAAATCCAATTGCCACTAAAAGAATCTCACTTTTTGCAACAATAGCCATATATCCCATAAATCCACCAATTGTTAAACTTCCACTATCTCCCATAAAAACTTGAGCAGGATGAGAGTTATACCATAGAAATGCTATTAAAGCTCCCATAAATGAGGCACCCACAATGGCTAATTCTCCAACTAATTTAATATTTGGTAAAAGTAAGTACTCACTTATAATAGCATGTCCTGTTATATAAACTATCAAAGACAATGTAAAAAATGCTATTACAGAAGGAACTGTAGCTAATCCATCTAAGCCATCTGTTAAATTAACAGCATTTGTACTTGCAATCATTACCAGCGTCCAAAAAATAATAGAATAAAAACCCATATCAAATAAAGCATGTTTTTGAAAAGGTATATAAAGTGTAGTTGGATGATTTGCATAATACAAAATAGCTATTACTACGATAGATGCACAGACTTGTAGAATAATTTTCATTCGAGGAGATAATCCCTCATCATTTTTATTTTTTGTTATTTTTGCGAGATCATCTTTAATCCCAATCATACTAAATAAAAAAATAGTTACCAAGGCTCCAATTACATATATGTTATTTAATTTTGCAGTTAAAATAGTTGCAATAAGTGTTGTTAAAACAAAGACTACCCCACCCATGGTTGGTGTTCCTACTTTCGATTGATGACTTTGTGGTGCATGTTCATATATAGGCTGATTAGCTTTTTTAGATTTTGCCCAACTTATAAATTTTGGCATAATATATATAGTAAGTAAAAAGGCAATAAAAAAACCTAAGCCTGCGCGTATAGAGATGTATTGAAAAATATTTATATCTAGATGTCTGTAAAACCAATAAAACAATGTTTAACCTTTTTGAAGTAGAGATGTGTTAATATATTTAAATAAAAAAGAATTTTATCTAAATTAGCCAAAAAAGGTCATAAACTACATGTCAACAAAAAAAGCTTTACTAATAATAACTGATGGAATAGGACATAACACATCATGTAAATTCAATGCATTCTGCAACGCAGCAAAACCAACATATGATAACTTATTTAAAAATGTACCATATTCTCTAATTAAAACATATGGAGAGTATGTCGGTCTTCCTGATGGTCAAATGGGAAATAGTGAAGTAGGACATATGAGTATCGGAAGTGGAAGAGTTTTATATCAAGATCTTGTAAAAGTAAACATAGCAATTAAAGAAAATACTTTAAAAGATAATACTGTATTTAAAAATGTAATATCTACATCAAACGATATACATATTATTGGACTGTTGAGTGATGGAGGAGTTCATTCTCATATAGATCATATAATTGCAATAGCTAAAATTGCAGAACACAATAATAAAAAAGTATTTTTACATCTAATTACAGATGGAAGAGATGTTGCACCAGATAGTGCTCAAACTTATCTAGACCAAATCAATGATATTACTACATCTAATATAAAAATAGCAACATTAAGTGGACGATTTTATTCTATGGATAGAGATAATAATTGGGATAGAATATTTAAAGGTTATGATCAAATAGTAAATGCTCAAAATGTCACAGATATAAATCCTGATGATTATATTAAAGCACAGTATCAAAATGATATATATGATGAATTCATTGAACCTATCTCATTCAATAACTATTCTGGTATTAAAGAAAATGATGGGGTAATTTTTGCAAACTTTAGAAGTGACAGAGCAAGAGAATTAAGTAATTCTCTTGCTAATACAAATTTTAATCAATTTGAAACAAAAAATACTCATTTTAATGTTATTACAATGACACAATACGATAAAAACCTTCCACTGCCAGTTATGTTTCCAAAAGAAGCTCCTATAAATACCCTGAGTGAAGTTATTTCAAAAAACAATCTTACACAGCTACACACTGCAGAAACAGAAAAATATGCACATGTTACATTTTTCTTTAATGGAGGGATAGAGGAACCTTTTGACAAAGAACAAAGAGTTTTAATACCTTCTCCAAAAGTAGCAACGTACGATATGAAACCAGAAATGTCTGCACCAGAAGTGTCATTAGCTGTTCAAGAAGGAATTGACAATGGTACTGATTTTATTGTTGTAAACTTTGCAAATGGAGATATGGTAGGGCATACTGGTGTTTATGAAGCGGGAATAAAGGCTGTTGAAGCTGTTGATCTAGAACTTGGAAACATTATCAGCAAAGCAAAAGAGAATGGATATAGTATAGTTCTGACAAGTGATCATGGAAATTGTGAAATGATGAAAGATGAAAATGGTAAAGTTTTAACAAATCATACAGTAGGAGATGTTTATTGTTTTGTGATATCGGATGAAGTAACAGTAGTAAAAGAAGGAGCATTAAATAATATTGCTCCCACAATTTTAAAGCTAATGAATATTGATATACCAAATGAGATGGATAATCCCTTAGTGTAATAGTATAATGTCAAAATTAATCATCAATAAATTATCTTTAACGCATAAAAACAAACTTCTTGTTGATTTAATTAAAAAAAGTGATAAGCCAATTATTATAGAAGATTCTATTGCATTAGTAGGTCAAAGTGGTAGTGGTAAATCATTGACATTAAAAACTGTATTAAATATGATACCTAAAGATATGAAGGTACAATTCGATTATAGCTGTGACTTTGAACTCAAGCATGAAAATATAGGTTTTATTCCACAAAATCCATTTACCTCATTATCTCCTATGACTAAAATATCTAAACAGTTCTTTTGTCAAACAAAGAAAATAGATGAACTTCTAAAATTAGTAAAACTTGACTTAGAAATAAAAAATAAATTTCCTTCACAATTAAGTGGAGGACAACTACAACGTGTAGTTATTGCAATAGCATTAAGTAGAAACCCAAAACTATTATTACTTGACGAGCCAACAACTGCATTGGATATAAAGAGTAAAAATAGTATTTTAAAAATCCTTAAAGAATTAAAACAAAAATTAAATTTTTTAATTATTTTTGTAAGCCATGACATAGAATCAATTAAAGACATTTGTCAAAACATTATTATTTTAAAAAATGGTATTATTTGTGAAAGCGGAAATACTACTGAAATTTTAAAAAATCCCAGTAGTTCGTATACCCAGAAACTTATAAAAAGTAATTTCAAAAATAGAGAGTTTAGATTATGATAAAAAAACTTCTTATAGTAGGATTTCTACTTGCACTATCTGTTGTAATAGGTCTAATAGTCCTTTATTCGCAAATAAGATTTGATGTTGATAAAATCGTTGATTATAAACCACGTTTAACTACACAATTCTTTGATAAAAATGGTGCACATCTTGGTAATATATTTGATAAAGAAAATAGATTATATGTAAAATACAACTCCATTCCACCGAGAGTTACTGAAGCTTTAGTTGCAATTGAAGATACAAACTTTTTTGAACATAACGGCATCAACATAGATGCAATTTTAAGAGCAATTATTAAAGATATTAAAGCAATGGGACTAGTAGAAGGTGCAAGTACATTAACTCAACAGTTAGTCAAAACAATGGTATTAACACGAGATAAAAAACTAATAAGAAAACTTAAAGAAGTTCTATTATCCCTTAGGCTTGAAACACTCTTAACGAAAGAGGAAATTTTAGAAAGATATCTAAATCAAGTATATTTTGGGCATGGGTACTATGGTATTAAGACTGCTTCACTTGGTTACTTTCATAAAGAACTTGATCAATTAAATTTAAAAGAGATAGCAATGCTTGTTGGCCTTCCTCGTGCTCCTAGTTTTTATGATCCAACAAAAAAATTAAAATACTCTTTAATTAGAGCTAATCAAGTAATTAAAAGGTTAAAAACACTTGGATGGATTAATCAAACAGAATATGATAATTCGATTAATTATATACCAACTGTTTATAATGACACTTTATCAAAAAACAGAGCACCTTATATATTAGATACTGCAATTAATGAACTTAAAAGTGATGTAGAAGATCTTAGGACTGGTGGTTATAGAATTGAGCTTACCATAGATTTAGAAGCTCAAAAAATTGCAAAAGATGCACTACAATATGGTTATGATCGTATTTTAAAAAGAGATTTACTTAAAGATACAAATGAAAGTAGCACAAAAACATTAAATGGAGCAATGGTTGTCCTTGAAAATGATACTGGTGCAATATTATCTATGGTAGGAGGAATTGATTATAAAACTTCATCGTTTAATAGAGCAAGACAAAGTATGAGACAACCAGGAAGTTCTGTTAAACCATTTTTATATCAAGTTGCCTTAAACCTTGGATACTCAACAGCTAGTAATTTAGTCGATATTTCAAGAACATATAAGTACAATTCAAAAGAAAATGAAGAAAAAATTTGGCAGCCTAGAAACTATGAAAAGAACTTTAAAGGATTAGTATCATTTAGATATGCACTTGTTCATTCAAGAAACCTTGCAACTATTAATCTTGTAACTGATATAGGAATTGATATTTTATATAAAGAACTACAACGATATGGATTTGAAGATATCCCCTTTGATTTATCAATTACACTTGGAAGTTTTGGAATATCGCCACTTGATTTAAGTGAAAAATATACAATTTTTTCTAATAATGGAATTATGGTTACCCCTTATTTAATATCAAGCCTTACTAATCGTTATGGTCAAAAAATTGTTTTTGAAAAAGAAGAACAATATGTGATGGAACCAGAGCAAACATATTTAATGACATCTATTTTACAAGATGTTGTAGAAAATGGAACAGGAAGAAATGCCAGAGTAAAAGGTTTAGAAACTGTTGGTAAAACAGGAACGACCAACAATAATATTGATGCCTGGTTCTGTGGATACTCTCCTACACTACAAACTTTAGTTTGGTATGGAAATGATGATAATAAACCTATGGGGAAACGGGAAACGGGAGGAAGAACTGCAGCACCAGCTTTTGCTTATTTTTATAGACAATGGATAAAACTACATCCTGAAATACCAAGAAAGTTTGTTCAGCCTAAAAATGTTTTCTCTCAAAAGTTCAATGGCAAAGATGAGTTTTTCACTAAAACATCGGATATACCAAAAGATGATATTAATTTAGAAATACAAACAGAACACTTAAAACACAAAAATATATTATTTTAATTCTGTAACCAAATTGTAATATTCATCATATATACTTCCTCAAAATAAAAAAAGGAAGTTATAAAATGACTATGAAAAAAACAGCTATTGCACTTTTAACTGCATCTGCTTTAACAGTATCTTTAAGTGCTAGAGATCAAATCAAAATTGTTGGATCTTCAACAGTATATCCATTCTCTTCTGCCGTTGCTGAAGAATTAGGAGCAACTACTAAATATCCAACTCCAGTAGTAGAGTCAACTGGTTCAGGTGGAGGAATGAAACTATTTTGTGCTGGTAACGGTATGAATACTCCTGATATCACTAATGCTTCAAGAAGAATGAAAGCAAAAGAATTTAAACTTTGTGAAAAAAATGGTGTTACTGATATCACTGAATCAGTTATTGGTTTTGATGGTATTGCATTTGCACAAGCAAAATCAAATGCACCTTTTACTGTAACAAAAAAACAATTATTATTAGCAGTTGCTGCTGAAGTACCTTCTAAAGACGGTAAAAAACTTATTGCTAATCCTTATAAAAAATGGTCACAAATTGACTCAACTTTGCCTAATAGAGAGATTGTAATATATGGTCCTCCTAAATCATCTGGTACAAGAGATGCTTTTGAAGATATGATTTTAAAAGGTCAAACTAAAAAAATGTCAGTTTATACTTCATTATACAAAGCTGATAAAGTTAAAAATAAAGCATATAAAAAATATAAAAAAATTAGAACAGATGGTGTTTATGTTCCAAGTGGTGAAAATGATAATTTAATTGTTTCTAAACTTAATAAAAATAAAGCTGCGTTTGGAATCTTTGGATACTCTTTCTTAATGGAAAATGATGATAAAGTTCAAGGTGCAAAAGTAAACGGTGTTTCGCCAACTCCTGACACAATCTCTAGTGGTAAATACCCTATTTCAAGAAGTTTATTTTTTTACACAAAAAATTCTCATGCTAAAAGTGTACCTGCTATGAATGACTATATAGATATGTTCATGTCAGAAGATATGATTGGTAAAGAAGGTATTCTAGGAGAGATTGGTCTTATTGCATTACCAGATGCAAGAAGAAATGCTGTAAAAGCTTCGGTAGCTAAAAGAACTAAAATTACTTTAGAAGAATTATCTAAAAAACACTAATTAAAAATTCACAATAAAGAAGGGGAAGATTTAAATCTTCCCCTTTTTTAGTTATTTAAACAACATTACTATTTATCTTCTAAAACAAACTTAATATTTTTTTCATTTAATAAATCCACAAACATATTAAAATATTCTTTAGCTTCATTTTTTTCGTATGAACCAACTGAAATTACAACTGTTTTTTTATCCCCTTCTAAATGAGGTAAAGAAGAAAAATCAAGATCTTTTGGTAATTGTTTCATAATACCAATCAAATCATTTTCACTACAATCTGCTTTTAAAAAGTACCTAAATTTTTCTTTATTTTTTGGATAATAAGTATCTAGCGCTTCAATAACCATACTTTGTGACATAGAGGGGAAACCTGGTGTGAAAAAATATCTTCCTTCTAGTGAAAATCCTGGTACATTATTTACAACATTTTTTAATTGTTTCGCATTTAATGGTAAATCAGCCATATGTATACGATGAGGATAAGCTTCTTCTCCAAATTGATCAATAATACAATTTAAAGCATTTTGGTTAACTTCCATCTTTCCATCAGTAAAAACATTTGCAGCACATGGTCGTGTATAATCATCAGGTGTTGATCCTATACCTCCAAAACTAAATAAAACTGCGTCTGGATCATTTTTAATTAATCTAAAAATATCCTCAATAAAAGGAGGTTCATCTTTGATAACAAAACTTGCTTTTTGCTCCCAACCTCTTTTTAAAAGTTCTTTATTTAGAAATGAAAAATGGGCATCTTGACGACGCCCATTTAAAAGTTCTGTTCCGATAATTACCGAATAAAAATTCATTTATATCTTACTTTGAATAAATGCATCCATTTCATCTACAATCTCTTCAATTGTTCTTTCACCATTTATTTTAGTTAATAAATTTTTAGCTCCATAGAACTCTTGAATTTCAGCTAAAGGATCAGTATATACTTTCATTCTATTATTAAATACTTCAACGTTATCATCAGCACCTCTAGCTCGTCCTAAAACTCTATCACAAGCTACATCTTCAGATACTTCTACTTCAATAACATTTACAAGTTCAACTGCATCTTCATTAGCTAAGTATTTATCTAATTCTACCATTTGCTCACCACTTCTTGGGTAACCATCGATTACAACTGTTGATGTTGGTGCATTTTTAATAGCAGTTACAATTGTTTCAATAACAATTTCTATTGGTACTAAGTTACCTTTACTTACGTATCCATCAATTGTTTTACCAAGTTCACTACCAGTTGCAACTTCAGCTCTGAACATATCACCTGTACTGTAATGCGTAATATCTTCATGTTTTGCAGCAATTAGCTCAGCATCTGTTGTTTTACCACTACCTGGTGCTCCAATGATTAAAAATAGTTTTTTCATGTTTTTCCTTAATTGGGTTAAATTACAAGTATTATATCAAATATTATTTAAATTTTATCATACTGCTTTTATATTATCTATTATATAATTAAATGTGTAATAAATCGTAATGAAAAGAGAAAAAATGAAAAAATTAATGATTCTAATGATTGGATTTGTCATCTCATATGCAGAAATGACTTTTAGTAATCCTCAACCAACTTTTGAAAACCCACGAAAATGGGTAATTAAACTTAGAGTTTCAGATGAGAAAACAGTCAACCAAATGCTAAGTTCTGTATATAATGTATTAAAAGAGTATCCATCTGAATCAATTAAAATTGCAGTTGTAGCTTATGGACAAGGAATGAGAGTCCTTAGAAATGATTATGATCAACATACATTATCAAGAATATCTTCTTTAATGGATTATGAAGTTGAATTTATAGGGTGTAAAAACACTATGGAAACTATGCATTGGAAAGAAAATGAATTTATAGATGATATTTCATATGTACAAGCTGGAATTGCTGAGCTAATAGAAAAACAAGTTGATGGGTATTATGAAACAACTCCATATTAATAAAAGGGATAAATAAATGTTAAAAAAGATTGTCTTATCAATAACAATTTCAAGTATAAGTTTAATGGGATTTGATTATAAATTAGAACCTAAAAAAGTTTCTGATAATGTATGGTGTTTTTTTGGAAAATTAGAGATGCCAACTAAAGAAAATGGTGGTAATATGTCAAATCATTGTTATATAAAAGGTAAGTCAAGTTATATATTAGTTGATAGCGGACCAACATATAAGTATGCACAAGCTGCGTATAATGAAATGAGTAAAATAGAAAAGTTGCCTGTTAAGTATGTTATAAACACTCATGAACATGATGATCATTGGCTAGGTAATAATTTTTATAAAGAAAAATTTAATGCTAAACTTATAGGTGTAGAATTACAAGATAAAAACTATAAAGAGGGTCAAGATACAAGAATGCATAAATTATTGTCAAAAGATGCAATTGACAAAACACATATAGTAAAATTAGACTCGTATATAAAAGAAAAACATATAAAAGAGCTTGATGGCGAAAAATTTGAATTTATTCCAGTAGGGCAAGGGCATAGTCTATATGATGTATTTATCTATATGCCAGATAGAAAAGTACTTTTTTCTGGTGATTTAGTGATGAATGGGAGAATTACATCTAATCGTGAAGGATTAGTAATTGGTCAATTAAAAGCATTAAAAACAATAGAAAAATATGACTTTAATGTTTTAGTTCCAGGACATGGCTATGATGTTTCAAAAACTGCAATGAACGAATCTATTCAATATTTTTCACTACTAAAAAAGAGAATTTTAGAAGCAGTTGAAGAAGATGTAGGTCTAGAGGGCGTAACAAAATTTGTGAAAATGTTAGAGTTTAAAGATAAAAAAATGTTCGATTTACTTAATAGTCCTAATGTACATAGAGCTTATAGTGAATTAGAGTTTTACGAAGAAGAATAATTGAAGTTTCATTTACTAAAATTTATTTTTATTTTTATTACCATTTCCTTAAATGCAGATAATAAAGTAGTAAACATAAATACTTTAATTCAAACAGCTAATAAGGACAATAAACAAGTAATAACTTTTTTTCATATGACTCATTGTGGATATTGTAAACGGATGGAAAATAAAACATTTAATAATACAAAAATTAAAAGTTTTATTAATAAACATTTTACATTCATTGATATAAATATTGATGATAAGGAAAAAATATTTTTTGATAATAAACAGTATACAAAAAAAGATTTTGCAACTTATCTAGATATTGACTTTTTTCCTACAGTTATATTTTTTGATAAAGATGCTGAGATAACTTATACTGCTAGAGGTTATAGAAGCATAAAGAAATTTCAAAAAATATTAGAATTTATTGAATCAAAATCATTCGAATCAACGGATTTTTTTGACTTTAATAGAGACAACTAGATAAAGAATAAACTTATTCTTTATCTAACATATTTACAATAGCTTCAACTGAATCATCAGACATATCTAAATCTATATGTGGAGCATCAATAACTTCGATTAATGTTGAATTTAATCCTGCTTTGACTAAAGCCTTATAATAATTTTTTGTAACTTCAGGCTTAGAAACTTTATCTTTTGTTCCGTAAACAAGTAAAAATTCTGTTTTTTTATCAACTTTATCTATATAATCTATTAACGATATCAGATTTCTATCATCTTTTACTTTTGAATGAATATCATAACCTGCACCCGCAGATGTCATAGTGTTTATTAGTCCAGGATTAAATCCTGTTAAAGTAGAACCCATAAATGCACCAGCAGAATGTCCTATATAGTTTACTTTTTTAGCTTCATAATTTGTTTTTAATTTTGTAACTAAATCTGATAAAAACTGTATATACTCTTTTTGAGCTACTAAATTTTTTGTTCCATTGTGACTTAAAGCTTGAAATTTATTTGTAGAAGAATTAGCATATCCAGGAAGTGCAACTGCAATAGTTGTTATATCCGTTGACATTGATAAATTATCAGCAAATGGAGCATATCTTCCAAGTGTATTTGATCCAGCTGGCCATGTTCCATGTACTATGATACTTATTTCAGAGTCTTTTTCACCTTCTGATACATAAAACTGTATACATTCTCCACCAGCATAAAGGTATTCTTCACCCTTTTCTTGACACTGGTTTTCAGTTACAATATCAGATGCAAATAAATTTGTACTTAAAATTGCACAAGATATTGTTGAAATACATAATTTATATAGGTTATTCATTTTAATTCCTTTATGTGAATTGTTATAGTTATTTAAAGAAGGGATTATTCTACATAAAAAAAGGCTAGAAAACTCTAGCCTCTTTTTACTGGTGTGTATTGATGTTTGTTATATTTGTTATCAATACCAGGATTACCTTTGATACCAACCATGTCTGGTGTATCAACTTTTAAATTACTAATATGTTTCATATTTCTTAAATACTCCTCAGTAACTTCCCAAATTGGTTTACCAGGTGATACAGCATTTACTGTTGACCAACCTGCAACCTTGTATTTTTTATTAGCTTCCATAGGAAGTCCAGTTTTAGTCATTACAATATTTGTAATTCTTTTTCCTACAACTTCATTTGGATTTATTCTATAAGAGATACCACCTGTTCTTACCATATCACCACCTGATTGTCTAAATGGATCTTTATGAAATAAGTTGTCAGCTACATCTTCTAATGTAGCATGAATTTGAGCACCTGTAAACTCTCTTACATACGTTTCTGGATATGTTAATGCTGTTTGTGTTGCTAAATCATCAAAAGTAATTGCTTGACCAGGCATAACAGTTGTACCCCATCTAAATCCTGGAGATAAAGAAACATCAGCACCCTTAACTTCCATTAAACTATCACAAATAATTTGATCCCAAGAACCATTAAAATTCCCACGTCTAAATAAAGTTTCATCTGTAGTAGCTAATTCTCTATTTAAATCTTTTAAGAATGGTTTTCTAACACTCTCTATATATTTTTTCATCTCAGCATCTTCTGGAACTAAATCTGAGAAAATTGGAAGTAGTGTAAACTTGTGATCTACAACTTTACCATTTTTACATTCTAAGTCTAAAACATTTAAGAACTTACCATTTGAACCAGCATTAC
>Ga0193963_1001255_pt1 | contig 12781 bp, 12 predicted proteins | sample FB_6_MG_FD_140359 | JGI IMG/M metagenome (GOLD analysis project Ga0193963, IMG submission 140359) | Microbial mat bacterial communities from the Broadkill River, Lewes, Delaware, United States - FB_6_MG | ecosystem: Environmental > Aquatic > Freshwater > River > Microbial mats | place: USA...
CTTTACCATAAATTTTTTGCATATATATATCTACATCAATATCAATATTAATATAATCTTTCAAACTAACTATAACAGGTTTATCCTCTTTCTTCTTAATGTCTTCATATGATGAATCCAGAATAACCTCAACTTTATTTAAATGATCACATCTTTTCATAACAGGATAACCTTCTTCATCTCTTTCTATCCTATTTTTTTCATTTCTAATAGGAACTTCACCTTTACATGCATAAGGATAAAGAACTTTATTTCCATAATTAAAAACTCTTAAATTATAAAAAAGTAATTCAACTTCTTTATGTTCTAAATTATTAAGAAAACTAATTGCTTCTGCATTACCTATAGGAACTTCATTAATCTTTACAAGAGATGTTCCAAGTAAATCAATAACAGTTAACTTACTATTTTCATCATTAGCAGTATATAAGTTGATTAACTTTTTTTCAATTTTACTACTTAATTTAGTTAAAGTATAGGTTTCTGCTGTTTTTGTCTCTGACTTAAATAAATACTTAATCTTTTCAACTAAGCTGAAACTTCCTTCTTCTGGTTTAATATGTTGTTTTAAATCTGATAGATTAATTGCCATTTTACATCCTTTTCTTTAAAATTAATAATATTTTACAAATAATTAACTTGTGTTAATTTAAATCTTTTTTACTTTTTTTAACCTAAAATCATTTGTAGACCATCATACTTACTTTCTCTTTCTAAATCATCTTCTATTAAGCCTGCTTTCTCAAATAGAGTCTCAATAGTAGAATAAACATCATAAGCTTCCATTAAACTTGAAGAAGCTTCATCTACTTGTTGTAATGGAGATATTGGAGATACTCTTTTTAAGACCCCACCTCTACCATCTTGACCTACAACTCCTAATATAACACCTGAGGCTTTAACTTTGCTTATAAAATCTTGTATACTATCTATATTTTTGAAATCATAATCAATAACATTTCCCTCTGGAAATAATTTTCTTGTAACTTTTGGAAATAATTTACTACAAAAAGTCTTAGTTGCATTAAATCTTTTCATCATATTCTCACCTGCATGGTTTATTCTATTTCTATAAACTAAATCACCAACAGGAGTTTTAATAATTATATCATTTTCCTCAGGTTGTCCTTTTATTAAATCAAAAGCTAAAGCTTTTATGCTAATTATTTCACTTTCTTTTCCAAAGTTTTCAAACTTTTTTCTTTCTATTTCTATTGGTAAAACCCAGTGTACCTTTTTATTTTTTTCTTTCATCATAAACTCCTAGCAACATATCAGTTATACTAAATGTCATCTCTGCAATATTTAACTCTGATGACTCACCTGAAAGACCATCAATTAGATTTATATCAGATAACGTTGCCCCCTTAATTACAGCATAAACTATTCTTTTAGCACTCATCAATCTTTTTACTTGATTATATATTCTTGATTTAGGATCTATACTCTCTAAAGAATATATTCTAATTAAGAAGTTAACCCTATACTTATAACCAAATCTAGTATTAAAATATAAGTTATAAATAGGATTTTCTTCCATTGGTGTAGCAAAACCCCTAGATAAAGTTAATTCACTCCATTCAACATAGCCTGAATTAACTTGTTTAGGACCAAGCCAACCACCTTCTGAATATGGTTCTACATCAAAAGATGGACTTGGTAAAGTAACTTCTTGAAAAGCATTTAAGTATCCAATACCCTTATCATCATCAAATGGATTCAAATTTCCCACCTGCCCCATACTTGCAACGGAGAATTTATTAAAAACTTCTATATCTATAGGAGTATCAGCAGGAAGGAATTTTGAAGCCATAATATTATAATGGAGTTACGATATCATCAGCAATATCTAGACTAGCACTCATTTCTACAGTTTCATAGTCTTGTGTTTGCTCATTGTATCTTGGATAAAAGATTCTAACATTAGATGCAGCAAATTCCATTTCTTGAATAGAAATATCACCACCACTACCATCTAAATCACCATCTATCTTATTTGATATAGGTATACAACCTTCATAAAGATAAATCATTGCATATTTTTCTAATGCTTCTGATGGATCAGTCATTGAATAACCATCACCAAAAAGATTAGTATCAAAATGAACAACAAGTAAATCTAACTTTTGCTTTCCACCAAAGATTCTTAGCATCATTTTTGCAAAATAAGGTTCTGTTGATATTCTTCCTGTTGCTAAAGTCAGGTTATCTAAAGTAGAGTTACCTGAACCTTGCTTGTGAGGATAATTATCAAGACCTGTTTTATGTTCAACTTCATCCTGCATTAATGTAGGAGTTGTAGCATTTTGGAAACCTAAACTATATAAATTTTGAGAATTAGTAGTTCCTCTACCAAAAATCTTTAATGCATCATCTACATCCATGTAACCATGATTGTATATTCCACTTGCTTCAAAGTTTGCAATTTTTTGTTGCATTCCTCTGTAATCAGGACGAACCTGAAACTTGTTCGTAACAGCGTAATTAACGCCACCTCTAATCATTGCCATTTAATCCTCCTGATTAATGTTTTCTTTCTATTTGCATATAAGTTTGCTTCAATGTATATGGTAAAGCAATCATTAAGTCAACAAACATTTGTCTTGCTGTCCTAGTTGATTCATTATTTTTTGCCATACTTACTTCAAAAGCATCTTTAACAACAGTTGTACCAAACCACCCTAACTGAGTTTTAGATAATAAATATCTACTTACAGTTGAATGAACTCTTCTTAATAAGTCATCATTAACAACTTTAAATTCAAAAGACCATAATAGAGATTGAATATCATATTGAACAATACCAAAAATTAATGTATCAGAAACAGTTTCAAAATCATAATTTCTATCAGCTAATGAACCATCACCCCAAAATACAAAACCTGTATCATAGTTGTTTACAGCAGGAATAACTAAATCAGTTAATAACTCTGTCATCTTAGGAGAAATATCTCTTGTAGGTCCAACTCCCCAATTAATCTTTCCACTTTCTTTACCTGCAATAGATTCAGATGGATTTGCAGAACCAATTCTATTTGCAATCTTACCAATTAAAGTTCCTACATAAGGAATTGTAACAGTTTTCTTACTTCCTGATCTAATAACACTTGATTCAACATCTTCAACTTCAAGATATGGATATGTCACAAAAGCATTTTTAGTTCTATAAGTATAAGTTGATTCAATTAATCCACCAACTTGCTCTTCTGTATATTCATCACTAATATTCCATACATAGTTAAAATTCTTAACATCTTGGTTATCACAAAACTTCATACAACTTAAAGCAATTGCATAATTACTAGCTAAATGAGGTATACCCCATGCTATATATTCACCTTGAATCTTATTAATAGCATAAATTCCTCTTCCTTGAGTTTCAAGTGTAGAATCTGTAGTAACTGCTGCACTCAATAATGCTGATTGTACTTCAGTTCCTCCAACACCATAATCAAGACTGAAATCTTGTTCTGTTATTACTGGAATTGTAGCATAAGCAATATCAATAAACTCACTGTTACCTGCAACAGCAGGGAAAGCTAAGTTTAATCCTGTTATTACTCCTGTTTCATAATTAATAGAAACATTTGGTAGATCCGTTAAAGTTGTCATTTCAACAAATCCACCAATACCATTATCTTGATAAAGAGTAGTTGCAACACCAGTATCAATAACTGTATTAGAAGCAGTCATAGCTCCTTTTCTTAAAACTATAGAACCTTTGATTATTTCCACAGAATCAATACCCATAACATCTTGAGTAGAAGGAAATAACTCACCCATATTAGCAACCATCATGTTTCCGTAGTGGTATCCATTTGTATCATCAGCATTAGGTTTAGTCTTCATTTGTAAAGGTACATCAGCAGTAACTGAATTATCATCAACGCTTAATGAGTCTGAACCTAATTTATCATCATTAAATAATGTAAAAAAGTAATCATCAGCAGTTGAATCAAAAGACATCTTTATAATATCTTTCACTAATACAGGAGAAACTAATTCACCAGTATCTGAATATTGATTTTCATAAACATCAGCATCAACATAAATAGTATTATAATTAGAATCTAAATATGTTTTATCCATAGACATTCTAATAAAATAATCATTATAAGCATTAGCTTCATTTAATGAAGAAATTAAATAAAATGAGTTACCTGCACAGTCAATTGCTACAGTATGGTCTTTATAAAAGCCATCTTGACTAGTAACATCAGCTTTAATAACTGCAACAGGAGTACCTGCAAAACTAAAATTAGCTGTAGGGTCTGCATCACAAGCAAGAACTAATATTCCTGTTATTGCATCATAAGATGAAATTGATACACCTATAGTATTTACTCCATCTTCAAGTTGCATTGTTATTGGGTTATAAAAACAATTTTGAGCTCCATCAGTAATACTTAAGCTTTCTAAATTAAAATCACTAGTTGTTAGTGTATCATAATCACTTGATGTATCTAATGTAACTGTAATAAGATCTGGACCTGCTGAACTAACAACTGCTGAAGATGTCATATCCATGAAGTTTATATCAATAGTTTTTAATACATATTCTATTTCTAAATCATATTGAGTTGCAGGTGAAACTGAAGGTGTAGCTGTTGAACCAACAACTTCTAATTCAATACTTACAATATTTTCTGTTACTTTTTTAGGAGTTAAATCAATAAGAGAAGTAGATGATTTAATTTGAATAATATCACCACTTACACCTGTTATACTTCCTACAGGATGAATAACACCTGAAGAATCAGACATACCAACAACAACATTATTGTGTTTAACTCTAAATGAAGCTAAATCAATATCATTAATGTTTACTCCACCAATAACTTTATTTGTACCTGAGTAGTCTAAGTGAGTATCAATTAAAGAAGACATACTATTATATAGTACTTGAGCCTTATTAAAATTAGCTACACCTGCAACTGTTGTTGCAATTCTAGTTCTAGGCATAAAAATAACACCATTTGAGATTTGATCTTTATCACTTTCTTCTGCATTGGTATCATCCATTTTTGGGTTAATAATATATGCTCTACCACCACCTTCTTTAAAGAAAGCTAAAACAGAGTAAGCTAAAGAATTATCTTTAATCTTTCCACCTGTTTTTTCAGTAAAATCTTCATAACTTTCAACTAATATAGGTGTATCTTTTTTACCTTTTGGTGTGATTCCAATGAAAGCTCCTGCACCAACAACTCCCTGTTGACTAACTGTTTTCTTGGAAGTTTTTTCGGTAACAAAAACACCTGCATATCCTTTATTACTTGCCATTCTATTCTCCTATTATAAATCAAAAAGACTGTTTTATTATTTCTTTTTATTTTTCTTACTGTTTTTGTTACTAGTCTTCAATAAATCTTTAGCCTTTAGTTCTTGATTTTTAGCATCTTCTTTTACGACTTTCTTTATCTCACCTTTAGCTTCTTCTTTTATTTCTTTCTTAGCTTCTTCCTTAACAGGCTCTTTAGCTTTTTTTTCTAGCTTCTCAATACTCTTTTTTAATGCTTTTTTATCATTAATAACAGTAACTTTAATAAAGATATTCTTATTAACAATTGCCAAGTCTTCATCACTTAGTGAAAGTACAAGGTCTTGACGTTTACTTAAAGTAAAAGTATTACTTGTTAATGTCAGATTTAATCTTTCTACTTTGGTTTCTAGTTTACATTTATTCATTTCTACCTCTAAATCTAAAAAAATCATATATTTTTTAAAAAAAATTTCAACCTATCCTTTTTTTATTATTTTTTTGAATTAGTTATAATTAAATCCTTAACAATCTCTCTTTCTATTCTAACCTCAGGTTTGAAATCCCAAAATCCTATAACAGTAAAACTCATTGTAACAATACTATTTTCAGTAACAATATTAAATAACTCCCTACTTCTAGTACATACGGAATTTATATATGTATAAGAATATTTTTTGCCATCAAAATCATTTTTCCAAAAAAAACGTCCTGATGGAACAGGCAATACAGTTCTTAAGTAATTCATTATATATATAGCTTCTCTTTCACTTCTTAACTCAGCAGTTAAACTAAAGTTATAATTAACAGGATCTCCTTGCCTTTTATATTCAATTGCTGCTAATTCACCATTGCTGTCAAACTCCTCTAAATAATACTTTGTGTTTACAGCAGGAACTCTTCCAGGATCATCTTCAATATCCATTGTAAAATACAAAGATGGAACTTGCTTGTCATAGCTAGATATGGCTTGAAAAGGATTAGCTACAATAATTGGAATATCTATCATCTGACCATTGTTGCCAATAATACCTTCTATATTCAAATAATAAACAGTAAACCCTTCATCTGTCTCCTTTTCTTTTGCTTTCAAAGTAAGGTATAATCCTTCATACATTTTAATAGTATTCATATCTGAATATTTCATTCAAAAAACTCCATTAACTTAATTTCCAGTTGATTATTTAATAGTATTTTATTTGACTGCTCTTTACTTGATGATAATTTAATTATTCTATTTAAACCATCTATGAAATCAAATACAAAAGAACTATTTAATAGATCCTCTTCTTTTATACTTGATTTAGGGTTTTTTTTCTTAATAAAATTATATTCTATACTGTTTACCATTCTTACTCTATATATCCCAAAAAATGGAGGATATAATTCACCTAGATTATCATAAACATATGGACCTGCATAATGGTAATCTAATACATCTTGTATTTTATATATAATACCTGTATTTCTATCTTTAATATCTCTTGTTAGTGATAAGTTTTTATTTATATCAAAATTAATTACTACTTTGCCTCTTATCAATTCTAGTACATTTATCTTTTGTTGCTTTAATGTAATATTGAATTCTTCATCTATAACCAAGGCTTTAGAGATACTTCTAGTAAATGGAAAGCTATCATATATCTCTTTTATTAATTCATAAAAATTATTAATATAATTCTCACCAATTTCTTTAGCTCCACTTCTCACATTTTTTTTAGCTTGTAATACATTTCTTTTGACTTGTTTTTGGAAATAAGTAAGAGTAAACTCCATGGTTACCTATTTTTCTTGAAATGACTTTCTAAATCAACCTTATTTGAATTATCTTTACTATGATTATTCCATAGTTTTTTTGAATCAATAATTGAATTTGCTACAATTTTAATCAAATCAATAACTTGATTTTCATCTACAATCTCAAAAGTATTTGACACATTACTGTATGATTTACCAAATAAATTTAAATTCTTGAATCTAATCATCCACCCTAAATAATTACCTATACTACTAGCAAGCACTCTACCTTGTTTTATCTCAACAAAACGATTATAGATATCATTATTATTAATTATTTTTGCTAAAACTAAAGCTTGCAAGATATAATTAAAACCATAAGCATCTCTTTTCTTTATCTTTAATGTTTTAAATAGAAAAGCTAATATATTCTTATATAAATATTTCTCACTATATATAAGGTCAAAATCTAAAGATAATGATTTACTTTCTGGTTCAATAGAATCATCTATATCATCAAATTCATCAAATTCTAAATCATCTAAATCATCTAAATCAATTTCAGCAATATCCTCTTCCATTAAAGAATCTACTTTAATTTTACCTAAAAGCTGTTCTATCTTACTTGTATCAATAGTTAATGAATTAATTAACTCAGATACTAAAGAATTAGCCATGGTTACCACTTCTGAAGTAGTAACTTCTCTATATTTGTTTAATTCTGATACATTATTTTGTATACTTTTCTCTAAGTTATTAAAACCACTTTTAGTAAATTTATTAAGAAGAGAACCAATATTATCACTATTTTTTTGATTAGTATATCTAAATTCTAAATCATCACTAAACAAATCATTTATATCATCAGGTAACTGATTAGATTTAAATATTTTTTTAATATTTTTCTTAGCTGTTTCCTGTTTTTTATTTTCAATATTATTTAAAGTAAATTTATTTTTAAATCTTTTTGATAAAAAATTCTTGAAATCATTATACCTAGTAATTTTATCACTAGCTTTCTTTGCATTATCCCAAAACTTAAGATTATCTTTATTTTTATCACCTATATAATTACTATCTTTAAAGTCATTACCATAAGGCAATTCATTCATTATTTTAAATATAACTTGGTTCAATAAATTATCTTTCATTTTTTAACTTCCTACTTGAAATGAATTGAAGCTCACAATCATAAGCCATTATTCTATCAAGATACTCTTTGTCTTTTACAACAGGAGTAACTTTTAATATAGTAAATTCTTGATAAGATTTACCAATAGGAACTTTAACGATATCCCCTATTTTCAACTCTTCATTCCTTTTATCTATAGATAAAAAAGAGAATCTAATCATAGCATCTATTACAACTTTCTTACCTGACTCACTTTCTTCTGTATTTTTACCTTCACTATACTGAAGATTACCATATATTTCTACAGGCTCAGATAAAGTTCTTCTTTTTTCTTGAAGTATCTTATCAATAATATATGTATTAAAAAAAAGGAGGACGAGCCTCCCGCCTAAACGGATTTGCTCGTCCTCCAAGTTCAACAATAACTGATATTCTCTATCATTTATTAAGTTTAGCACAAAATGCCTTTAGATTAGAATATTAACTGAGTAAATAATTCTAATTCTTCAAGAAGAGATGATTGCGTTTTAGCTTCTTTACCTTGTTTTAAACCATTTTTAGCAACTTGAGAAGAAGTTCCACCTTGTTTTCTTCCAAACTTGTAATGTCCACCCCAAGCTTTCATTGCAGCAGTTTTACCAAGGATAGTTCCAATTTTACCATCATTTTTCTTTAACCAAGCATTGATTTTGCCTGCACCAGGAAAACTAAGCTCTTCAGCTTTATCACCTTGACGCATCTGTACAGTAGAATTCAATAAACCAGCTCTATTAAAACGAGCAATCCATTTTAAATCATGAGCAAGTTTTCCTGCTAATGCTCTACCATGACGAACAAATTCAATTTCTTTAATTTCAGATTTACTAAAATCAGTTCCACCTGCAACCATTAATCCTAAGAAGAATGAGAAACCATAAGCACCTGTGCTTGAACCATAAGCTAAAGAAGCAGTTGTTGTAGCACCAATAAGACTCATTAAATGCTTAATATCTTTATCACTTTCTTTAATTCCTAATTTTTTGAAAGCTTCTGCTTTAGGAGAACCATTCTTTCTTGGTGTTCCGTCCTTCTTATTAGGATTTGAGAAATTAGCTGCTTCATAAACTTCTTCCATTAATACTTCAAAAACAACTTTAGGTGAAAGTTTTCCATCTTTACTTCTAGGAGCATTTTTCATTCTTGAACGAGCTTCTTGTGCTTGCAAAGCTTTATTCATTTGATTAGAAGCAGTTGTATCTTTTCTTAATTCTTCAGAACTTCTAGGGTCTTTAGCTCTTTCTTTTGCAAGCTTCTTAGCTTTATCTTGCATTTCATCAAGCATTGCAGCACCACCAGTCTTAAGTTTTTTCATTGCTGAATCAACTAACTTTTTATCTGCACCTTTAATTCCTTTAATCAAATCACCTGCTAATGTAAACATATCACCAGGATTTCTAAACTTAGCTTTCTTTAAGAAAGATGATGTTTCAGTTAAAGTTTTTTGTAGTGAAGAATCAGCTTTAGAAAGATCACCTTTAGCTATTCCAAGAACAACTTCTTTCATATCTTTATAAATCCAACTTGTATTCATTTTCATATTGTTCTGAAACTCTTTAGGTACTTTACCTATTAAAGTTTTATTAAATTTACTAAGCTTTCTGTCAAGTCTTTTGTTATAAGCAAAAGCTTGTTTAACACCAGATTGATTAGCCATTTTTTCAATAGCTAATTCAGGGTTATTATTTTCACCAGTTGCATCTACACCACCTTTAGGAGCATTTCTTCTTCTGTAACCACTTTTACCTTCAGCATTCTTTTTGAAATATTCACCTTGTTCTCTTCTATGAACAATTAAACCTGATTTACTACCTTTTTTAGGTGAATCAGCTTCCATTAAACCTATTTCATAAACAGCTTCCATTAAGTAGTTAGTTTTAGATTCTTTAACGCTTTGGAATTTTTTAATAGTTCCTGCTAATTGAGAAGAAAAATCATCACCTTCTTCAATCACAGAAAAACTAACTGATTGACCATCATGAGTTTGAATAGTCCCTAAATCTCTTCCTTCCATAGCATCTTCATCTTCGAATAAAGAATCTAAAGTAGTGTGAACTTCATCTTCATCTTCATCTTCATCTTCAAATAAAGATTCTTCATCTTCATCCATATCTTCACCTTCAAACAAAGCTTCTTCATTATCACTTTCTTCATCTTCAAATAGAGCTTCTTCATTATCACTTTCTTCATCTTCAAATAAAAATGCTTCATCTTCTGCATAACTGTCATCATCATCTAGTAAACTAGAGATACTTTCATTACTAATTTCTAATTGTTCAACTAAGTCTTCAAGATTCTTATTAGTATCTTCAAATGCCTTAGCATCTTCTCTCTTTCTTTCCATTCTATCCATCATTCGGCTCATTTGTTCCTCCAAAAAAAACACAATCTAAATAACTTCTTTTTTATACTCTTAAAATAAAAAAAACTTTTTTTATTAACTTATCAATAATACTGGCTTTATAAAAACACCCATTGCAGTCTCTTTTAATTCTGTAATAGTTTCTTTACCTTCATCTATCAAAGATTGACCATCTACATTTTCTGGATGCCTTCTTAATTTAGAACCTAATATAGTATCTAAAATAGCATAGAAAAAATCAATAAACCAATTACTCTCTTTCTGACTCAAAAAATCAGTCTGAAAATACTCACTCTTTAACTGATAATAAACCAAACAAGTCTCACCTTCATGACCTGCAAAATTATAAACTTCTACTTCTTTAGAAACTCTATTGAATTCAAAGTCAACAACCCAAGAACTCATACTTCTTATATCTTCATCTAAATAAATAGCTCTAAGTAGAGTTTCCAATTGATCTGTCGTTAAATCAGTAACTCCACCTGTTCCATAATCTGTAATACTTACTTCTGTTGAAGCAGGTACTATATCTAATACATCATCACCATCTTCAGGCAAAGTAATACTACTTGATAAAGTTGTTGTAAAAACACTACCTATATAAGTATGCTCCCTAACATTACGAACTGCAATATTCCAAGCAGTTTTAAATTCTTTATCATTAAGAGGGACAAGCAGTAACTCACCCCCCTTTAATACTTTATATTCTTCTGTATATGATTCTAAATTAGACATTTTATTTAACTTTACTTAGATACTTTACTATCAACAACACCAAAACGAGGAATAAAATTCTTAACTTTAAAATCCTTATTCTTCTCTAGGTATTCAAAAACAGGTGTACCTTCTCCATAAACAACATTAGCTTCTATAGTGGTTTTAATACCTTTAATGTAGATTATCATAGAGCTTCTACTTTGTCTACCTACATAAGCATGAACATTTCTACTATAACCTATTAACTTCTTCTTCACTTTCTTTTCTACTTCTTTTGCAGCCATCTTATTCTCCTTATATTTTACAAAATAAACTTAACCAAGGGGGATAAACCCCCTGATTAAAAATCAACTTTTTTTATTACATATTGTTAATAACTAATACTACAAAGTATCTGTCATCAATAACTTTGAAACCTGTTTGAGATGTAAAAGATGTATAACTCATATCATCTTTAATATCTTTTTGCTCACCATTGTATCTTAATAATTCATAGATAACAAAAACAGCAGGAATAACAATTTCTGTATCTTTTCCAACAGGAACAGCAGCAATCACTATTTCATTATCACTTTGCATTGGCTCAGTAACAACTGTAGGTCTATTTTCTACATCTAGGAAAGGTGCACAAAATGTTTCAATTCTATTTTGATAACTAAAACCTGCAACAACTGAATCACCTAAACCAATTGCATTTTCAGATACATTATTAGTAATAGTGTAAATTTCACTTCCTCTATCTGCTAAAGATTCTAAGAAAGAAATAACTCTTGAAGATGTAAAAGCTTTAAACTTAACTTTAACATTCTTATCTCTTTTCTTTGAAATTAAGCCAATAGCTTCAGAGAATGCAAATTTTAACGAATTATAATGGTCTACCGCTGATGTTCCCGCAGGTACAGTTTTATCCCAAACAACCATTGTATTTCTGGCAGCTCTGTAAATCTTATTTAAGTTTCTGATATCAATGTTATTTCTAACAACTGATTGCTTAACTGATTCGATATAGTTAGTTAAAACAGCACCTCTTCTTTTAATTGTTTCTTCAGCATCTAAAGTACTTTTGAAAAGAACCTTGTTAGCTTCTACATATACTTTTGTTTCATTTTTATTAAAAGAAACAGTTGCAATATCAGAATGATCAACTAATTGAAAGCTATAAACAGCAGTTAATTCAGTATCAAGATCTGGAGCAACAGGAAGAGCAGCAACAGTAATAGCAATAGTACCCGCAGCTCTACTTACTGTACCATGTTGTGTAACACCTAGAGGTTCAAATAATTGCCCTTCAACTTTTTCATAAAGATAGTTTGTAACACCACCTGCAATGTATTCAACAACAACAGTATGTCCTTCTTCTTCATTATAAGGTTTTAAAGGAAGATGAGCTAATGATTGTGCAGCAAAAGTTGTAGCAGCACCATCACCATTCCATACAGGCTCAGCTAAAACTCTATCTGATGTAAAGTAACCATCAATATTATCAAAAACACTATCACCTGCTTTTAAAAATCCTCTATCTTCAGAGATAACAGCA
>Ga0193963_1001256_pt1 | contig 12773 bp, 13 predicted proteins | sample FB_6_MG_FD_140359 | JGI IMG/M metagenome (GOLD analysis project Ga0193963, IMG submission 140359) | Microbial mat bacterial communities from the Broadkill River, Lewes, Delaware, United States - FB_6_MG | ecosystem: Environmental > Aquatic > Freshwater > River > Microbial mats | place: USA...
GTATGATCAGATCATAATCATCTTCCAAATCCTCTACAGGTTTTAGATCACAACCATCCATAAAAACGGATTCTGGAAACTCATCAAAAAATTGGTAAAAAGGCCAAGGAAATGGATATTTTACCTTTGGTTTTATAGCTCTTTTATCAATTTTTATATCATCATCGCCCAAATCTGATATAAAACTATCAACTACTCTTTTTAACTGTCCAGTCTGAGAATAGTAAAGTACTAAAACTTTTTTCATTTCTTACCTGTTGTTTTCATAAACTAAAATTCGCTACTTCTTTATCAGAACTAAAAACTTTAAATTTATTTATGTTTCTTTCATATCTTAGTTTTTCACCAGGAGCTACCATCCCTAAAAATTTAGCTTTTTTAATAGCTTTAATTTTCAAAAAAAATAGTTCTTCAACTACATCAAAGTGAATAAAACCTGGAAGTATCGGTTTAGATGGAAAATGAGCTTTAAATACAGGGTGTTCTTTACCGCACAACTCTATAACAGCCATATTTTCATCTTGTTCTAATACATTATACATTGTCCTAAAATTCATAAATGAAATACTATCAAATTTATACTGAATAAAAATATAAAACATATAATAATAATGAAAACCGTAAATAATTTTTAGCTTGAAAGTTAGAGATAAAGTTTAAAATGGTAAAATTTCAAAACAAAAGAAAATTAAGGAAATAGATCAAGCTATGGTTAAAATAGATACATTAAAAGAGAAACTTATCGAAGGACTAAGTCTTGAAGATATCGAAATAGATGAGATTGAAGATGATATGCCACTATTTGGGGATGAGGGGCTTGGTCTTGATTCAGTTGATGCTATTGAATTAACACTTATTTTAGAAAAAGAATTTGGAGTAAAAGTTACAGATATGGCAAATGCTGAAAATATATTTGCATCTTCTTCTTCACTTGTAAACTACATAAATGAGCAGTTAGAGAATTGAAAAAAGTCTACATAAATGCCACATCTATAAAAAGTGCTTGTGGCGACACTGGACAAACTTTTGATGCGGTATTTAACAAAAAAAGTGCTTTAGTAAGACATGATAATATAGTTCCACAAAAGACAGTATGTATTGGTAAGTTTAAAGAAAAAAACTCTTTTGAAGATCTGCTTATTCAGTCAGTTGAAGAAGTTTTATCAGAGTCTGATTTAGAAGACTTTTCAAATACCCTTTTGCTCGTAGGCTCATCTGTTGGAGGTATGGCTACAACTGAAGAGGTTTTATTTAGAGATAAAAAATATGACAATATCGATATAGAAAAGCATACTATTGATGTGATCGCCTCAACACTGGATAAAAAATATAACTTTTTAAATACGCGTTCATTCTCAACTGCTTGTACATCAAGTGCAAATGCTCTAAAGGTCGCAAAAGAGCTTATAAACTATGGTGCTTATGAAAACATCTTGGTAGTTGGCGCAGATGCTATGTGTATGACAACAGTGTTTGGGTTTAGCTCGCTAGGAATTCTTTCAGATGAGATGTGCACACCTTTTCAAAACAACCGTAAGGGTATGAATGTGGCAGAGGGGATCGCAACTTTACTAGTTCAAAATAAAAAATTAGAAAATTCAATCGAGCTTAAAGGCGCTGGAACAAGTAGTGATGCACACCATATAGCAAACCCAGACCCAAGTGCTGCTGGAGCTATGAGTGCGATAAAAAATGCACTTAAAGATGCTTCTCTTACACCAGATAAGTTAAGCTATGTAAATGCTCACGGAACAGGGACTCAAGCAAACGATGAAACAGAAGCAAAAGCTCTAGAAGAGATATTTGGCAAAGGTATTGCAATAAGCTCTTCAAAGTCAAACTTCGGTCATACACTTGGAGCTGCTGGGGCAATAGAGGCTGCTATATGTGTAGAGATTTTAAAAAGACAAACTTTAGCTCCACAAATCCTTACCTCTGATAATGAAAAAGATCTAAACTTTGTAGAGAACGCAACAACTGCCAAGATAGAAAATGTTTTAAGTAACTCTTTTGCTTTTGGTGGAAACAATACATCTCTTATTTTTGGAGTTTGTCATGAGAGTTAATGTAGAGATCATAAACCATGCTTTAGTTCATGCTCCAAAAACCATAGAAAACCTTAATGAAAAAGAGCTTGTAAAAAAGATGATACTAAGACGTCGTCTTAGCCGTGCTTCTAAAATACTTATAAACCTTGCTCACAAGTGTGAGTATAAAACAGGTGTTATGGTATATGGAAGTGCTTATGGTGAGCTAATAGACACTGTAAGTATCTTAGAGTCTATAAAAAATGAAAATATAGTAAGCCCTACAGCTTTTCAAAATTCAGTATATAATACAGCAGCATCTTACCACTCCATAGTTGAGGGAAACACAAGTGAGATCTTAACACTCTCTTGTGGAGACTCTACTTCATATAATGTTATGCAGCAAGGTGCACTCTCGCTTCTAAAAAATGAAGAGGTTTTTGTAAGCACGATCGAAGCTATGAACTTTGAAGGTGTTGAGATATTTAATAAGTGTGGTGCCCAGCTTGAATACGGTATTGGGTTTAGTATCAAAAAAACAGACAAAGAGGCTAACACAGTTGTAAACGCTAAAGAGCAAAAAGGTGTGCCGGCATCACTTTCATGGATGAAAAACCTTTATGATATATGTGAGAGTAAAGACTCTGTAGTTATAGAGGTTGAGCTTTGATAGAACTTCATCTTCCACACCAGGACCCTATAAAATTTGCCAAGTATGTTATGTCTAAAAGCCAAAACCAAGCACTGGTAAAAGTGGAGTTCGATTCTGTACCAACCCTTTCTATGATTGTAGAAGCTGCCGCACAAGCAAGCGGTGCTTTTGGAGGTGAAGATACAGGCTTGGGATTTTTAGTGAGTTTAAAAAATATAAAACTTTTAGAAGAGCCTCAAAAACTTCACTTCAAAACTAAAATAACAAATGAACACACTATGGGTAACATGACCTATTTTAGTTTTGCATTTTTAGAAGAAGACACAACAATAGCTACAGGTTCTTTTGTAATCACTGTAGAATAAAAGTTGTTAAAACAACAACTCCTCTGTAGCCTTAACATCTTGCTCAACCCTTGGAGGTTTTGAGATATCACTAAAGTACTCTTTTCTTTTGCCCATTTTTACCTCAACTATACCCTCTGGTATATCAAACTTTCTTTTTATCTGAGGGTATAATTTTAAAAGGTTATCGTAGTACATTTTAAAAGCAGGTCCAGCTATTTTACCACCAGTTTCCCATCTATGCATTGGAGAGTTATCATCGTTTCCAAACCAAACAATTGTTTGTATAGTTGGAGAATACCCGGCAAACCAACCATCTACATTGTTGTTTGTAGTTCCTGTTTTTCCAGCTAACTCTATTCCCCACGCTTTTGCACGTCTACCTGTACCTCTATTTACTACATCCCTTAAAATAGAGGTCATTATGAAAGCTTGTGTCGGTTCTGTTATGAACCTAGTTTTCTCTTTGTTTTCAAACACAACTTTATCATTTTTTTCAACACTTAAGATCAGCCTTGGCTCAACTTGAATACCATCATTTGCAAAAGATGAGTAATACTTAGCCAACTGTATAGGCGATAACGATATTGTCCCAAGTGATATTGATAGATCACGAGGCAAGTTTTCTATACCAAACTTATCTAGTTCTCTTAAAAGTTTATTTAATCCGATCTCGTTAACCAAGTTAATTGTTGCAAGGTTTCTTGAGTGAACAAGTGCTTCACGTAAAGATATAAGACCCTTATAATTTTTTTCATAATTTTTAGGTTGCCATTTTAATTCTTCACCATCTTTTTCATACTTATATGTACGCGAAACATCAACAAGCTTTGTTGCTCCAGAAAACCCAAGGTCTATTCCAACTTGGTAAATAAAAGGTTTAAAAGCAGATCCTGGTTGACGTCTTCCTTGTGTAGCACGGTTATATGAACTTTGAATATAGTCTACACTTCCAACCATAGCCAGAATATTTCCTGTTTTAGCTTCAAGTGATACAAGTGCCCCGTTTAGAAGAGTTGTATTTGTCTCAGGTGCTACTTCCCATGTAGGATCTTTTTCTAAAATTTTCTGATCTCTTAGCTTATAATCTTCTATCCTTTTTAATGACATATCATATGCTTTTTTCAAAGACTCTTTAGCAGAATCTTGTAAGCTTAGATCAACTGTAGTATATATTCTATATCCACCAGTTTTTATATCCTCCATTCCACGCTTTTGCATTCTTCTTACAACTTCATCAACTATGAAAGGGGCTTTGTTCTTAGTTAGTGTGTCATCATACACTTTTGGATTTCTTGCTATCTCTTCTTTGTAAGTTGGTTCATCAATCCAACCTAAAACTTTCATACGTTTTAATACACGATTCGCTCTACCCATTGAGATCTCATAGTTTTTTGTTGGTGCATATGTACTTGGTGCTTTTGGAAGACCGACTAATATTGCCATCTCCTTTAGTGTCAACTCGTCTAATTGCTTATGAAAATAACCTTGAGCAGCTGTTTTTATACCATAATATCCATGTCCAAAATAGATCTCATTTAGGTATCTTTCAAGTATCTGTTCTTTTGATATATGGTATTCTAATTTTATTGCATATATAGCTTCTTTGATCTTACGTGAGAGTTTTTTCTCTCTTGTTAGAAGTACATTTTTTACTAACTGTTGAGTTATAGTACTAGCACCCTCTACTGCTCGACCAGCTTTGATCACTTTTATTGCTGCACGAAAAATGGCATCTATATTTATACCTGGGTGTTCAAAAAAAGATGTATCTTCTATAGCAACAAGAGCTTCTATAGCACGTGGTGGTATCTCTTCAAATGCTGCATAATACCTGTGTTTTTTATCAAAAATATTAGCTATTTTATTTCCATCTTTATCGTAGATGATCGTAGTTTGGCTTGGATTGTAGTTAACTAAAGATGATATATCATAGGTATACATTTGCAAAAAATATCCTAACACCAAAAAAGGAGATAAAAATCCTAAAATTACAAGTGTAAGTATTATATTTTTGAAACTTATGTTTCTCATTGCCTAAAATCCCTATTTGCAAAATTTGCTTCTATTAAAGTTTTTGTATATTTTTCTTTGGGCGAGTTTAAAATATTCTGCATTTTACCATATTCAACCACATGACCATCTTTTATAACACAAATATCTTCACACAACTCCTTTGCAGAGTTCATATCGTGAGTTACAAAAAGTATTTTAAAATCAAACTCATTTTGCAACTTTTTTAAAAGCTTTAAAATTAAAATTCTCGTACTTGGATCAAGTGCTGTAGTTGGTTCATCTAACATCAAAATTTTAGGATCTTTTTCCAGTGCCATAGCGATAACCACCCGCTGAAGTTGTCCTCCTGAGAGTTCAGGTGCAAATCTTTTTTGCAAGTTTTTATCCAAATCTACATGTTCAAAAAGCTCATCAACTCTATCTTTTGAGCTAAAAAACTGCTTGTCTATCTTTGTTAGAGGCGATAATGCCGTAAATGGGTTTTGAGGGACAAAGCCTATTGTTATACCTGCTTTTAATTCAAAACTACTATTTAAATCTAACTCTCTTTTCATACCTGCTGGCAACATATTTAAAAGTGCTTTAATACTTAAGGACTTTCCACTTCCACTCTGCCCTACTAGGGCTAGCGATTTATCTATATTAAAAGCTATGTCTACTAGTGTTTGATCTTTATATTCTATTTTTAATTTGTTAATTTTCATTGAGATAATCTTATCCAAACTTATTAACAACAGCACTTATTTTTTTACATAAAAGTTTAAAATCATCTTCACTCTCACCAAGTCTAGCAATAACTCTAAGTATAGCTTTTGGTACTGTTGGCTGTCTTATAGCACCAATGGCGTAACCATCATTTTGAAGCTCATCTTTTATATCTAAAACTTTTTTATTATCATCTATTACAATAGGTATTATCAAGCCATCAATATCTATACCAAGCTCTTTTTTTACTATGGATTTTCTTGCGTTGATCTCTTTAGCTAGTCTTTGCTTATTTTGTACAATATAATTTAAGGAGTTATTAGCAAGTAGTGTATCGTATAGAGAGAGTGCAGTAGCATAAATAATAGGTTTTGCACGGTTTAGCAAATACTCTATAATATGGGAAGAAGCAAGTATATATGCACCAAACCCTCCATATGCTTTACCAAGTGTACCCATCTTTATATGATTTGGTTTTGGCTTAATAGAGTAAAGATCAAACACACCCATTAGGTTTGTACCAACTACACCGCTACTGTGAGCTTCATCAACTATTAAAAGTGCATCTTCTTCATCTGCTATATCAAAGATCTCTTTTTTACAAAGGTCTCCATCCATTGAGTATATACCCTCAATAGCTATGATCTTTCTCTTTACATCTTTATGTTGTATTAAAAGTTTTTTTAGCTCTTCTACATCATTGTGTTTAAAAAACACTACATTTACATGTTCAAGCTGTGTAGCGAGTACACCTGAAGCGTGGTAAAGCTCATCCATAAAAAGCATATCGCTTTTTCTGCATAGTGCTTCGATCATTGCTATGTTTGCACTAAATCCACTACCAAGTACTACAGCATCTTCAAAGTTATTTATCTCACAAAGTGCATCTTCAAAATCCTTATGAATTTGATGATAGCCATTTACCAAGAGTGATGCTTTAGCAGAGTGAGATGATAACTTTTCTAACTTTTGGGAGGTTTTTTTATGTAGTTCTTTTTTATGTGCAAGACCAAGATAGTCATTTGATGCAAAGTCTTTTAAATCTGTATCGACAACTATTCTTTGTCTATACCTACCGGACTTTTTAAGTGCTTTTAGTTCATTTTCATAGTACATCATTTAAAAATTACCATATCTATTTTAGTTTTATAACATTTTATCTACATCTATGTTTATATTCTATGAACTTAACTAGTTTTTATAACTATTGATGTAGAATAGTATTAATTACATACTAGGCATTTTATGAAAATATTAATTATAACTTTTTTATTTTTTGTTCTCTCTCTAAATGCAAATGAAAAAGTAACTCTACAGTTAAAGTGGCTTCACCAATTTCAGTTTGCAGGATATTATGCTGCAAAAGAAAAAGGGTTTTATAGTGATCTTGGTTTAGATGTTGAGATCAAAGTAAGAGATAGAATTAAAAACAACATAAAACAAGTTATAGAGGGTGAAGCAGAGTATGGTATAGCTGATTCTGTACTACTTTTATACAAGTCAAAAAAAGAACCTGTAGTTATAGTAACACCAATCTTTCAACATACTCCAAACGTTATAATGACTCTAAAAAGTAGTGGAATAGACTCTCCTTACAAACTAGACAATAAAAAGATACTTTTTTATAAAGAAGATACAGATGGATTCGGTGTTTTGGCAATGCTTAATAATCTTGACACAATGCCTATTCTAGATAGAACTAAACATAAAAAAAATTATAAAGCACTAATTAGTAATAACGTTGACGCATATACAGGATATCTTAGTAATGAGCCTTTTTATTTTAAACAAAAAGGGCTAGACATAAATATAATAAACCCTGCAAACTATGGTTTTGATCTATATGGTGATATGCTTTTTACAAATGAGAAAGAGGCTAAAGAACATCCACAAAGGGTAGAAAAATTTAAAAAAGCCACTATAAAAGGCTGGAAATATGCTCTAGATCATAAAGAAGAGATGATCAAGATCATCAAAGAAAAATATGCTACAAATAAATCTATAGAACACCTACGATATGAAGCAAATGCTCTAGAAGAAGTTATACAACGTAAATCTATACCTATAGGAACACTCGATAAAGGTCGTATACAATATACACTTCAAGTATATAAAGAGCATGGACTAATAAACAACCATATAGATGTAGATAACTACATTTTCGAGCCATTTAATTCAGATAGAAAAAACAATAAAAACAAACTGTTAACCTCTAAAGAAAGTAACTATCTACAAAATAAAAAAGTTATCAAAATGTGTATAGATCCAGATTGGATGCCTTTTGAAAAAAATGAAAATGGTAAACATATAGGTATGACTGCTGATTATAGAGAGTTACTCCAAGAGAGGATAGGTATCCCAATAAAAGTAGTTCAAACAAAAACTTGGATGGAGTCTATAAAACTTGGCAAAGAGAGAAAATGTGATGTATTTTCTCTCGTAATGCCAACAGAAGAAAGACTAAAGTATCTTGACTTTACAAAATCTTATCTGAAGGTGCCGCTAGTAATTGTTACAAATCTTGATGAATTTTTTATAAATGATATATCAACAATTACAGATGAAGATATAGGTATAGTTAAAGGTTATGCATATGGTGAAATTCTAAAAGAAAAATATCCAAACATTAAACTTATAGAAGTAAAAAATCTGGAAGATGGGCTTGAAAAGGTTAGAAACAAAGAGTTGTTTGGTTTTATAGGTACATTGGTAACAACAGGGTATAACATTCAAAAAAACTATATTGGAGAGTTAAAAATAGCTGGTAAATTTGATGATACATGGGAACTTGGTATTGGGACAAGAAATGACGAACCAATACTAAAAAATATTTTTAACAAAGCTATAAAAGATATATCTGCAAAGAAACATCAAGAGATTTTAAATAAATGGATATCAGTTAACTACAATCAAGGAACAGACTATAAAGAAGTTATAAAGTGGATAGCAGCAATTTCATCCGTGTTTATAGTTATTTTACTCATTATACTAAGAATAAATAGACGCTTAAACCTTGAAATACAAAGTCGTAAAGAAACAGAAAAAAAACTTCAAGAACTTTCTATTACAGATGAACTAACAACACTTTATAATAGACGATATTTTAATAATATTTTTACAAAAATATTAAACAGTGCAAAACGTAACAAAAACAACATATGTTTTGTATTAATGGATATAGATTTCTTTAAATCTTACAACGATACATATGGTCATATAAATGGGGATGAAGCACTCCAAAAAGTATCAAGATCTATGCTAGACTCACTATCAAGAGCAGATGATTATTGCTTTAGACTAGGTGGAGAAGAGTTTGGTATGCTGTTTAAAGGTCTATCAAAAGAGGAAGCTTATTATCATGTTGAAAAGATAAGACAAAATATAGAAGAGCTAAAAATCGAGCACAAAGGTAATTTGTCAAGTAATTATTTAACAGCTTCATTTGGGTTAGTTGTTAAAGATGCAAAAAGCATACAAAATGATAATGAGATATATAAAGAAGCAGATGAACTGCTATACAAAGCTAAAGAAACCGGTAGAAATAAAGTTTGTATAAATGACTAAAGAAAAGCTTTTAAAAGTTCAGTATTTAATCCCATAGCTGTACTTTCATACCCTCTGACCTCTTTTATATACTTTTTACAAAACCCTTCAACCATACATCCACCAGCTTTTCCTCTCCACTCACCACTTTTTAAATACCTATCTAAATCTTTATCACTAAATTCATTAAAAAGATAGTTTGTAGATGATATGTCTATGATCTTTTTACTAGTATCTTCATAGATCATACATGTGATTATAGAAGTTATACTTCCACTTTGAGTTAGTAAAATACTTCTTGCATCATCTTCATTTTTAGCTTTTCTAAGTATTTTATCATTAGATGTTACAACGGTATCAGCAACCAAAAGCGGATAATCCTTAATTCCAAAAGTACGCCTGTTTATTTCGTATTTTCCATGCGTAGCTTGATAAACAAAGTTTTTTGGACAATTAGTTTTTATACTATCTTCATCAAACTCTACACTCTCTTGTATAAATTCAATTCCTGCTTGTTTTAACAGTTCGGCTCGGGTAACTGAACCTGAAGCTAAGCGCAACATTTTTTATATTTCCTTCCACTGCCACATGGACATTGCTCGTTTCTTTGTATTTTTGTGCTAAACAATTCACCGCTATCATATAGCCATACACCATCTTTTTTTATAAACGTACTTCTCTCATGTAAAAGATAGATCTTTTCATTTTGACGATAATATGCTTTAAACTCAACTTCATCACCCACTGCTTCGATAACATCTAACCTTAACCACTCTATCTCTGTATATGCTGACATATCAGAAGATATATCCTGTGTAGTTGTTTTAGCTAAGTACTCTCCATCCATTCGCACATATGCTTCATAACGGCTTCTCATAAGATCTTCTGGTGTTTTTAACTCTTCCATATTTTTTCCTAAATATTAAAACATAATCATACAATATAAAGGATAAAATAATAAAAGCATGGTATAATATTTATTCACGTTTTATATTTATTTAGGTTTTCAAGGGGATGAAAATTAATTTAATATCAATACTCAACAATACAAAAGAAAGCTTTGACTTAGACGACTCAGCAATTTTTAGACTTTATCGTTCAACTATTAGTGTCTCAAAAAAAGCCACAAAAGAGATAGAACAAGGTCTTAAAAATAAAGAATACAAAAAGATAGAAGATGCTGCACATACACTAAAAGGTGCTTCTGGCTCAATAAGACTTGATGAGATCTATAGTGTATGCACTAAACTAGAAAACTATGCTAAAGAGTCAAAAGATTATGACTATAAAAAAGAACTAGTTTTTATAAAAAATTATTTTAAAGACTTAGAAAATGAACTAAATAAAGCGGAACAATCCTAAAATATACTAGACAACATAGACCCTAAAAATATTGCGACTACCCCTAAAATAATATTAGCTGGAACTTGAAACTTTCCTATAAAACCTAGCTGAGATAAAGCAAGTGACATGTTTCCATCTTTTATAGCTTTATCTGCGCGAGATCGTCTTTTGATCATAACTATAAGATTTATAAACATAATAGACCAAATAAGTTCTTTTATATGTGCATAAATAGAGTACTCGCTTGCAGATAACCCATAAGCTTTTATCATTATAAAAGCTGTAATAAAAAGAAGTACAACAAAAGGAAGTACTATAAAGAAAAGTTTTTTTAGAGCTTTTGATATAAGTTCTAATCTCTTTAACGGAGATTCTATCTCCATAAAAGAAGGGTGTGCTGAATAACGCATAGCTATCATACCACCTACCCAGACAACAGCTGAGATAACATGAATAAAAAGTATAAAAGCTTTATATTCAGCAAAAAATTCACTCATTAACCAAGTGCCTCTGTAATAAATTTTAATGAAGCCTCTTTAGCTTCAGGCAGTTTAGTTTTATCTTTCCCACCAGCTTGAGCAAAATCTGGACGACCACCACCGCCACCGCCTAAAATTGGTGCAATTTGTTTGATCCAATCACCTGCTTTTGCATTTGCGTCTTTAACACCAGCTGCTATTAAAACCTTGTCACCTTTTACTTGGAAAAGCATTGCACAAAGTTTATCGTTTTGGTTTTTAAGCTCATCAATTTTTTCTTTGATATCGCCATTTGGATATTCTTCTACTACAACAGCTACACCGTTAATCTCACTTGCTGTGATCTCAACTTTTGCAGATTCCTGAGCCTCTTTAACTTCAACTTTTAAATCTTCTATAGTTGATTTAAGTCTATTAATACCAGCTATTACATCTAAGTTTTTAACTTCGGACTCTACTTGTTTTAAAAGCATTCTTTGCTCACAAAAGTGATCGTATGCAGCATGACCTACAACAGCCTCTATACGTCTAACACCTGCACTAACACCACTCTCTTTAGTTATGATAAATGACCCTATAGAGGCAGTATTGTTAACATGCACACCACCGCAAAGTTCAACCGATGCATCTTCAAAACTTACGACACGGACATCATCACCATACTTTTCACCAAACTGAGCTTTAGCTCCGCTGTTTTTAGCTGAGTCTATATCCATAACTTCTGTTTTAGCATCAATACCACGCGCAATAATAGCGTTTACACGTTGTTCAATCTCTGCAAGCTCTGAGTGTTCTAGTGCTTTTGGATGTGAAAAATCAAAACGTAAACGATTAGCTTCATTTAATGAACCAGCCTGAGATACATGATCACCAAGTACATCAAATAACACTGCATGCAGTAAGTGCGTAGCAGAGTGGTGTTTTGTGATCTCTTGGCGAGAAATATCTACGTGTGAATCTACAACAGAACCAATCTTAATATCTTTTGCAACTTCTATTTTTGACATGTTTAGTCCAAAGAACTTTTTAGTATCAAGAACTTTTGCAAAACCTTCTAGCTCACCGCTGTCTCCAACTTGTCCACCGCTCTCAGCATAAAAAGGTGTTATGTCTAAAAGAACCCACCCTTTTTGACCTTTTAGTAAAAACTCAACACTTTTGTACTCATCATCTAAAAGTGCTTGAACTTCACCTGAATGGCTAGTAAACTCATAACCAACAAAAGTATTTTCACCAAACTTCTCTAAAAGCTCTTTAAAATCACCGTGAGTATCAGCATCTCCACTACCTTTCCAAGCAGCTTTTGCACGATTTCTCTGTTCACTCATAAGCTCATCAAATTTTTGTACATCTAATTTTAAGTTATGACTTTTTAACATATCTTCCGTTAGATCTAGAGGGAATCCAAAAGTGTCGTAAAGTTTAAAAGCAACCTCTCCGCTAAATACATCTTTAGTATTTTTTAGCTCCTCTTCAAATAGTGCTATACCACTCTCAATAGTTTTGAAAAATCTTGCTTCTTCAAGTTGGATCTGCTCTTTTACAGCTTCAGCTTTTTCGCTTAAGTATGAATACTCTTTACCCATTATAGTTATAAGTGTATCTACTAATTTATACATAAAAGGCTCACGGAAACCTAAAAGGTAACCATGACGAACTGCAC
>Ga0193963_1001259_pt1 | contig 12759 bp, 11 predicted proteins | sample FB_6_MG_FD_140359 | JGI IMG/M metagenome (GOLD analysis project Ga0193963, IMG submission 140359) | Microbial mat bacterial communities from the Broadkill River, Lewes, Delaware, United States - FB_6_MG | ecosystem: Environmental > Aquatic > Freshwater > River > Microbial mats | place: USA...
TGACCCTATATCAAGAGATAATTTTTGGAAACTGTTAATTGAGCTTGCAAGAGATGACCATGTAACAATTTTCATATCAACACATTTTATGAATGAAGGTGAAAGATGTGATAGAATATCTTTGATGCATCAAGGAAAAGTACTAGCAAGTGACACACCAGAAAAACTTATAGAATCAAAACAAAAAGAGAACCTAGAAGATGCTTTTATAGCGTATTTAGAAGAAGCATCCCAAGAGAATACAACTGAGACAAATACAAATACAAATAAACTAGACTCAAAAATAGCTAACAACAACACAAAAGTGCACAAACGATTTAGTTTGTTACGCCTTTTTGGATACAGTTACAAAGAATCATTGGAACTTATAAGAGATCCAATTAGACTCACTTTTGCACTTATTGGTACTGTTTTTTTGATGTTTATTATAGGATACGGTATCTCACTAGATGTAAATAATCTGCGTTTTTCAGTTTTAGACTATGATAAATCACCACAAAGTCAAGAGTATATTCAAAATATATCTGGTTCAAAATATTTTGTGGAACAACCTTATCTTACTTCTCAAGCTCATCTTGACCAACAGATGAAAAATGGTAATATAAGCGTAGCATTTGTTATTCCTCCAAATTTTGGCAAAGAGATACAAAAAGGATATAAAGTAGAAGTATCAGTTTGGATTGATGGAATAATGCCATTTCGTGCTGAGACTATTAAAGGGTATGTCAAAGGGATACATAATACCTATTTACAACAAATACTCCAAAATCAAACAAACTATAAAGAGCTGCAAAGTACTATAAATATAGAATCAAGATTTAGATATAACCAAGACTTTAAAAGTATATATGCAATGATTCCTGCTGTAATACCTATGCTGCTTATTTTTATCCCCTCTATCCTCATGGCATTGAGTGTTGTTCGCGAAAAAGAGTTAGGGTCTATTACAAATTTTTATGCTACACCTGTTACTAAAATAGAATTTATTGTAGGGAAACAACTTCCTTATATCATAATGAGTATGTTAAGTTTCACTGGTCTTTTAACATTGGCAACATTTGTATTTAATGTTCCTTTAAAAGGGAGTATTTTTACGCTTTATTGTGCTACTTTACTTTATGTTATTGCATCAACAGGAATCGGTCTTTTGATCTCATCTTTTGCAAAAACACAAATTGCAGCAATAGGAGCAACTGCAATATTTACATTGCTTCCAACAATTCAATTTTCAGGATTGAAAGAGCCTGTTAGCTCTTTAGAAGGTTTAGGTGCTTTGATTGGGTATATATTTCCTGTTACTTATTATATAAACACAAGTCGTGGGATTTTTAGTAAGGCTGTAGAGTTTCATGGGCTTTACACAGAGTTTATAGTTTTATCTATATCTATTGTTGTGATAACTTTATTGTCAATGTTGGCACTAAAGAAACAGGAAAGATAGATGAAAAAGCATATAAAAAACATCTATAATCTCATGATAAAAGAGCTAAAAAGTTTATGGTATGACAAAATTATGTTTACTTTAATAGTTTACTCTTTTAGTATTGCTATTTATATTGGAGCAACTGCAACATCAACAGAGATAAAAAATGCCTCAATAGCATTTGTAGATGAAGATAGGTCAACACTTTCTCACCGTATAATCTCTTCATTTTATAAACCACAATTCAACACACCCGATATCATAAACTCATCACAAATAGATACAAATATAGACAATGGGAAGTACACTTTTATTGTTGTTATCCCCTCAAGTTTTGAAAAGAATATTCTATCAAAAAAAAGTCCAGATATACAAGTTAATATAGATGCTACAAGAATGACCCAAGCAGGGATAGGTAGCCAATATATTCAGAAAATAATCTCTCAAGAATTACAAAACTTCCTCTTAAAAACTCAAGAGACTCAAAGTACTAACTTAGAGATAATTACACGATTTAAATATAATCCAAACCTTACGAGTAGTTGGTTTGGTAGTATCAATGAAGTGATAAATAATATTATAATGTTATCCATTCTACTATCTGGTGCTTCACTTATTAGAGAAAGAGAGCATGGAACAATTGAACACCTTTTAGTGATGCCTCTTAATGCTGTTGAAATTATGCTTTCAAAAATTTTAGCAGTCACATTAGTAGTTTTATTATCTGTTGTATTTTCACTTTTTTTTATGGTTGAGGGGGTACTACAAATATCAATTGAAGGTTCTATTGTTTTATTCTTATTTACAACTTTTTTACTTTTATTTTCAACAACAGCCATAGGAATATTTATGGGAACTATTGCAAAAAATATGCCACAACTAGGGATGATATTTATCTTAACCATTTTGCCTCTTATGATGCTTTCAGGGAGTCTGACCCCTTTTGAAAGTATGCCAGATACGATTCAGTATATTATGAAACTTATGCCAAGTAGCTATTTTGTAGATGTTTCTAAAGCAATACTATTCAAAGGTGCAGAACTTGCAATAATATGGAAAGAATTAGTGGCTATTTTTTGTATAGGTGTAGTATTTTTTCTATTTGCTTTGTATATGTTTAGGAGAAGCTTATCTACACAGTAATAAAAGTCTATTTGTTATCTTCAAGTTACATTATTATTTTATAATTCCCTTATAAAAAAAAATTAGTAGGAGTAACAAATGAAAACTTTACATAAAATTGCAGTCTTGAGTCTTGCCTGTTCTGTCTATCTATTTGCTGGCCATGCACCACAATCATATCCAACAGGCGAACTAGGAAAACTAGTGAAATTGGGTGAAGAGTTAGCTGTAAAAACAGATACACACCCACTTACAAAAGATTTTGTAGACAATAAACTCAATTGTGCTTCATGTCATATAAAAGGTGAAGATGGTAAACCAGGAACAGCGGATGGACTATCTTCATGGTTAGATACTGCTGTTTCTTTTCCTGCATGGTCAAAAAGAGAAAAAGCGGTACAAACTTTGGAAGACAGATCAAATAACTGTTTTATGAGAAGTATGAATGGAAAAAGACTAGTAAATGGAAGTGAAGCTTCTATGGCAATTGCAGCTTATATTACTTGGTTATCAGATGGTAAACCTATGCACTTAAATGACAAAGGTCCATGGGGTCCTACAAATAAAAAATTATGGCCTGCTGGAATTAAACATTTTAAACCTATACAAAAAAAAGCCACTCATGAAAACTATGTAGCTGGTAAAAAAGTTTATGACAATAAATGTTCAGCTTGTCACAGTGCAAATGGTGAAGGTATAGGTACATTTCCGCCACTATGGGGTAAAAACGATAAGGGTGAATGGCTAAGTTACAATACAGGTGCTGGTATGAGTAAACTTGACAAAGGTGCAGCTTGGGTAAAAGCTAAAATGCCATTATATCAAGAGGGAACTCTTAGTGATCAAGAAGCAGCTGATGTTATGCTTTATGTAAATGCACAAGAACGAGCTAGTTTTGATTTGCAAGATAGATTATTACCAGAACAAAAAGCTGGTGCATATCACTCAAATGTTTTAGAAGAGAAACATTCTGTAAGAAGTAACTTTAAAGCTTTGGGACTTGATATAGATAAAATAAGAGGCGATAAGCTTATCAAATAATAACAACCAAGAATACCTCAAAAAAGGTATTCCCAAGTTGTTTTGGTTAAAATACTTTTATGATAAAAACATATAAGAATTTTATACTTTTTTTTCTCATGATAATTGTAATACTACTTTTTTTCTTGAAAAAATATGATGATATTACAACAAAAAACCAGCTTGATATAGTTGTCTCAAATAATATTGAACTTATTACAAGTGAACTATCGCAGCAAAAGAAATATGCTCTTTCTTTAGCAATACTTTTTGCAAAGAATCCACATATTGTAAACACACTTAAAAATAACCAACCAAAAAAATTAAAAAAAGAATTAGATATTTTAATACAAAGTATTTCAAATTATACTAAACAAAAAAACATACAAATTCAAGTGCATACAAAAGATCTAAAAGTATTTGTAAGAAGTTGGGAAGATAAAGATACAGGGCTAAATCTTAAGAGTTTTAGAAAAGGTCTAGTAAAAGTACAAAAAACACAACAACCTTTTGTCTCAAATGAACTTGGAAAAAGATTCAATATAAAAGCAATTGCTCCTATTTTTGAAAAAGAAGAATATATTGGTTCAATAGAAATAATTATAGATTATTCATCTTTAAAGAAACGGTTAAAAATATCTGGAATACAAATATTACCAATAATTCATGAGAAGTTTCTAAACATTGCACTCACTTATAAGGACAACAAGAAATTATACAATTATGTGATTATTGAAAATCAATACAATGAAAATATTTATAATACTTTATTCAAAAATAAAAATATTTTATCACAAAAAAAATTATATTATGAGATTGATGACACTATTATCACTTTTGTACCTTTAGGAAATATAGAAAAAGAGACCATCGGTTATTTGGTTGCTCATTTTAAAAATTCAAATCAAAATTTTAGTTATATTCCAAGTTATGAATACAAAGGGATTATTAATGATAATAATTTCAATAAAAACATGAAACAAAGAAACATAACCATAAAGTGAAAAGATGAAAATATTACTCCTTGAAGATGACTACTTATATAAAATATCCATAAAAGAGTTTTTGGAAGAACTTGATTTTGAGGTAGATGATTTCGACAATGGAGATGATGCACTTGATGCAATCTATGACAATAAGTACAGTCTTCTTCTTTTAGATATCAGAGTACCAGGAATAGATGGATTTACTCTTATAGAAAATATTAGAAAAAATGGTATAACCACACCAGTGATTATTCTTACTTCACTAACAGATATGTCAAACTTAAGTAAAGGGTATGAACTTGGTTGTAATGACTATTTGAAAAAACCTTTTGACCTTATAGAGCTACGGTATAGAATCGACCAACTCATAAAAAGTAAATGCTTTGATTCTCTTGAAAATATGATTTCATTACTTGATAATTTTACATTTGATATACAAAAAAGTATTTTATACAAAAAACAAAAACCAATTGATTTGACTCAAAAAGAGAGTGAAGTGATAAGTTTTTTGATACAAAATAGAGGTTTTTATGTTTCTATTGAATCACTCCATGAAAATATTTGGAACAATAAAGATATCCAATATGCAGATATACGCATGTGTATCAAAAGAATACGAGATAAAACAGATAAAGATTTTATTATTACAAAAAGATTTGTAGGATATAAAATTGATAACTGAAAAAAATGAGATTAAAAGTATAGTTATACAAGTTATTCTAACTTTATCCATAGCCTTTATACCATTATTTTTTTATCTTCAAACCTCTTTCGAAAATCAGAATATCAAAGATAAAATGATGTTAAAAAACTATAGCTCTTCTGTAGTTTCAAAAATACGACTTTTTGAAGATGAAAATAGTGATTTTTTTTACTATCCTAGATCCAATATCTTCACATCTGCTATTTTTGATGAAAAAAATAAAGAAATATTTTCTCTTTTTAAGACAAATACAAACTTTATATTTCAGAGTGAATTTTTTAATGATAACGATAAAATATGTTATAAGCAGTATTTACAAAATAATATATTTGAAGCAAAATATATCATAGTATGTAAAAATATCGATAACTCTCAAGTGATTTACAATACTATTATTCTTATTATTACGATAACTTGTTTGATATTTTTATCTTCATTTTTTACTATCAAACAAAGTACTGAACCATACAAAAAACTCAATCATTTTCTTGATGATTTTTTAAAAGATGCTATGCATGAACTTAAAACACCTATAGGCGTTGCTAGAATAAATGTCGATTTACTCCAAATGAAAATAAAAAAAGACAAACACCTTCTTCGTATAAAATCTGCTTTGAAAAATATGAGTGTCATCTACGAAGATTTAGAGTATTCTATGCAAAGATTTAGTGGAATTGAAGAGAAAAAAGATATTGATTTTTCTTTATTTTTAGATAATAGAGTTACCTTTTTTAATGATTTAGCAAGTGTAAAAAACATCAAAATCATAAGTAAAATCGAACCCTTGATAATGGTTCATTTTAACGAAATAGAACTCTATAGAATCATTGACAATAATATTTCTAACGCTATTAAATATTCAAAAGAAAAATCAGATATACAAATCTCACTCCAACAAAAAACTGATAAAATTTATCTAACTTTTAAAGACCAAGGAGTTGGAATCAAAGATACAAATAAAATCTTTGAAAGATACTATAGGGGCGATAAAATAACTGGTGGTTTTGGTATAGGGCTTAGTATCGTAAAAAATATTTGTGCTAAAAATAATATTGAGATAAGTGTAGATTCAAAACTCAATAAGGGAAGTATTTTTAAATACATTATTCATAAGAAAGTCTAACAGTAATATTTAATGAAATACACCTATCTCTTCAAATTTAGCATCTAATAATTTTTGTAAATCGTATGCAGAAAGTTCTATATCCAATCCCCTCTTCCCTCCACTTACAAAAATAGTTTTGAAGTTTGTTGCACTTAGATCAATAATTGTTTTTAATCTTTTTTTTTGTCCCAAAGGACTCACTCCTCCTAAAATATACCCAGTTACCTTTTCCACATCTTTTGCTTCTGCCATAGCTACTTTTTTTGCACCAAATGCTTTTGCCATAGCTTTAAAACTCAACTGATGAGAAACAGGAACAACTGCTACTATAAATTCTTGAGTATTTGTTACCACCACTAAAGTTTTAAATACTTGTTCTTTTTTTAAATTTAGTTTTAGAGCGGCTTCGTCCCCAAAAGAGGCACACGAAGAATCATGCTCATACTGATGAATTTTATATGAAATATTATGTTTTTTTAATAATCTTATTGAAGGTGTCATAGATATTTTTTATCCTTTTTATTAAGTATGATAAAATGAAAATTGTTCATCTTTTTCTTTTAGCGTATATCGTTTTAATAGTGACTCAAAAAATGGTTTTCCTAATTCTTTGCAATTTAGTGCTTCTTGAGTTGCTTTTTCATCTAACAATGGATTTACAATAAGTTGATTGAGTTTTTTGATACTTAGGTTGGGATAGTTTCTCTTTTCTAAAATAAGTTCATCAGATACACAAATCGTACCTTCATATAAGACTTTTGCATACCAACCAGTTAAACCACTTTGAAAAATGAATTTTGTCATATCTTTTATAGTTGTATTGGCACTTAGTTTCCAACATGGTTGTCGAGGTTGAGTAATCTGTATTTTTGCTTCACCTAATCGATAGATATCTCCTACACAAACATCACTTTCTGAAATATTTGATAGAATAATATTTTCACCAAAATGAGCAACTTCATCTATTTTAAAGTTGGTATTGCACTGTTTGTTTATCTCTTCATAAGTTTTTGAAGAAAACAAAAATAATGCTTTATTTTCTCCACCATGATGTTCTAAATCACCTTGTTCATCATCTCGAAATCCTGTTTTTGTTAAGAAAGAGTTTGATACAGGGTATTTTTTGATTCCTGAAATCATCTCTTTTCGTTTACTATTTTGCAAGAGTGTTATAGTTACTTTTCCTACTTTTAAAAATAAAACTTTCGCTTTTGTATCTTTCATTTGATTCTCCATAAAGTGTACCGATTTAAATTTTCAAGTGTTATGATAGCACTAAATACGATCTTTCGCAAGGCGTCTATAGCTATCAACTACTACTGTAAATAAAAACAAATTTTATGTTAATTAAGTTTCAAATATTCTTTTCTTATTAAAATTTCTTTAAATTGATTAAAAATTATACTATTTGTTATTAATTTCTATGCTATAATACCATTAAACAAGGGGCGTTTTATGAAAAAATCAAGTTTTGGTAATAAATTATTACTGCAAGTCTTAAGTTCGGCTGTTATAGTATTTTCTATAACCATGTTTTTTGTAACAAAATATTCTTATGAAACATCACAAGATGCGGCGGAGAGGTATTTGAAAGAATTAGCAAGTAAACATAGTAAAACAATTGAAGCTAATCTCAATGAGTCAATTGTGATTTCAAAACTTCTAGCAAGTCAGTTTGAATCATCCCTCACAAATGATTATCCAATGGATGAAGATACACTAATATCTTATTCTAAATCAATTTTAGACAACAACAACTTTATTGTAGGAATTTGGTTTAAAGTGAAAGAGAAAGAGTTATTTTTCAAGAAAAATATGGAAAGTGCAGGAAAAGGTCAATACGACAAAACAGGTCAATTTAATCCATATATTGCAAGATCTAATTCACAAATCGTTATCAATCCAGGAAGTATTTATGATGAAAATTTAGAATGGGTAAAAGGACCAATGCAAACTGGTAAAACTTATATCACTAAGCCATATTTATATCCTGTTGATGGAGTAAAAGTTCTCATGAGTACAGTTGCAATACCTCTTTACCATAATGGTGAATTTTTAGGTTCAGTTGGTATAGATATCACTTTAGGTAGTTTTGAGAAGATGTCAAAATCAATTAAAATCTATGATCATGGTTACGCTTTTATTTTAGATCATAATGGCATAATATTGGCACATCCTAATAATGAATTAATAAATAAAGAATTATTAGCTGTTACAAAAAATGATTCAGACTACCAAACACTTATAAACAATACAACAAAAGGTACAGAAACACTTTTTTTTAAAACATCTTATAAAGATGGTTTAGAATCATTGTACTTCACAAAACCAGTTAAGATAAAAGAGATAAACAACTATTGGAGTTTGTCTGTATCAGTACCTACTTCTGAATATTTACAACATGCTATATTTTTAAGAAACTTCTCAATTATTTCATTAATTGCTAGTTTACTTATCATTGGTAGTATTATTTATATTTCTGTAAAAAAACTAAATAATAACCTTTCTTCTATCTCAACTGGATTGAGTGGATTTTTTGATTATTTAAATAAAAAAACTCAAACTACTGAAAATATTAATATAAACTCAACTGATGAATTTGGAGTGATGGCACAAACAATAAATGAAAATGTATCAAAAATTCGAAACTCTATCGATGAAGACAATCAATTAATTGAAAATGTAAAAAGTGTAGTTAATAAAGTAGGTCAAGGATTACTCGATGAAAAAATAACAAAATCAACTTCAACAGAATCACTCAATGAACTCAAAACGCTTTTAAATGAGATGCTAGAAAACTTACAACAACAAGTTGGTAAAGATTTAAATTTAATAAGTGCTGCTTTAAATAAATATACACAAAGAGATTTTACAGCGACTTTAGATCCTTCTACAAGTGGTAGTATCGGAAATGAGATTATACAAATGAATAATATGATAACAAATATGCTTCAAGATAATCAAAAAGATGGTTTCGATCTAAAAGAAAGTGCTGATACACTTACAAGTAATGTTCAAACACTTAGTAACAATGCTACAAGTCAAGCAACTTCACTAGAACAAACAGCTGCTTCTATTGATGAGATTACAAGTAATATTGAACAAACAAATAAAAAAGCACAAGAGATGCAACTCATTTCAAATGAAACAAAAACATACTCTAACAATGGTAAAGAGCTAGCAACAGATACAGCAACATCTATGGATGACATTAACAATACAGTTATCAATATAAATGAAGCAATTAGTGTAATCGATCAAATTGCATTCCAAACAAATATTCTATCACTAAATGCAGCAGTAGAAGCAGCTACGGCGGGTGAAGCAGGTAAAGGTTTTGCAGTAGTTGCTCAAGAGGTTAGAAATCTTGCTTCACGAAGTGCTGATGCAGCAAAAGATATCAAAGAACTAGTTCAAGAAGCAATAGAAAAAGCTGATAAAGGGAAACAAATCAGTGTCAATATGATCAACGGTTTTAATACTTTAGAAGAAAAAATTGTTCAAACTAGTTCTCTTATTGAAGATGTTACTCTAGCTTCAAATGAGCAAAATGCAGGGATGAGACAAATATCAGATGCTGTTGGATTACTTGATAAATTTACACAAGAAAATGCTTCTATTGCAGATCAAACAAATCATATTGCAAAAAATACAAAAGAGATTGCAAACGATGTAGCTCAAAATGTAGCCAAAAATAACTTTAAAGGGAAAGATAGCAAGAACAACCTAAATTCAACCCAACAAAATGCTACGATAAATAACACTTCAGATGATGAATGGAAAGACTTTTAAAAAACACTAAAAAAGAAGAGAAATTTCTCTTCTTTTTTATTTTATAGAGATATAAATTTCTACTTCATCTTGTTTTGAATACTTCTCAAAATCTACACCATATATTCTTTCATAATCAGAATTATTTTCAAAATACTCCCAAATCTCTTTCCATAATTCAATAGAAACATCAGGAAGTTCACCCTCTTTTTTAAATACTAAATATTTTTTATTTTCTATTACGATTGCATTGTTTTTAGCTTTTGTAACTTCTACTGCTACCATAGCATCAAAGTCACCATTTACATCTGATTCGTAGTTTAAATATAGACCATAAAAACTTGTATTGTTAGCTTTATTTAATGTTTTTGTAAAAATATGCTCTTCATCATATTTTGCCCATAGTGGTGCTATTTTTTGTGTTTCTTCATTTTTTTCGTTTTCATTATTTGTTCGTACACTGATACCTTGAAGCATCAAGTTTTTTACATAACTTACTTTCATATTGACTCTTTCCTGTTAAATTTAACATTTTTTTGTATTTTACCCATAAAGCTCTTTAATCTACAATCGTTTAGCAAAAACAGGAGCTATATTCATCACTATAAAAAGTCTTACTATGTGGTGAAGAGTAATATAAGGGACATTTGCAGCTACTAAAATAGCTATAAGATTTAGTTCTGCTTGTCCACCTGGACTAAAAGCAAGTAGCGTAGAGATAATAGGAAAATCAAAACTATAATATGCAATCAAAATAAAAGATATAGAGATAAGTGAGAGTATAATAAAGTGCCCAAATGTAGCTTTTAAAGTAGTCAAAATCTCTTTTACACTTACCCCTCTAAAAGTAAAACCAATAATTGTTCCAAATACAACTTGCACAAATTTTAAAAACTCATCAGGCACTGTTGTAGTTATATATCCAGTTGAGTGAAGAGCAATACTTACTATCATGGGACCTATTAAATATGCAGCTGAAAGTTTTACTTTTTTAGCAATCATTCCACCAGCAAAACCAGCCACAAGTAAAAATAAAAACTCTTGTATATTTATATCAACAATCGGTATCGTGATAAGTTTATTTCCACTAATATCTACATGAAAAATATACTGTATCACAAAAGGTAAAGTTACCACAATATAAAAAAGTCGTGAAGATTGTACGAGTGTGATTTTAGAGATATTTGCTTTTATCTCTTCACCAATTATCACCATCTCTATAACACCACCAGGCATCGAGCTAAGATATGCTGTTTTTTTATCAAACCCTTGAAACCTATAAAAGTAATACATCCCTGCAATTATTGTGATAATAGTATAAGGAATAACCAAAAGCAAACTATACAAATACACATCTATATACTGTAAAATTTCAGGAGTAAATGCACTTCCTATTGTTAGACCAATGAGTACTCGTGCTGGAGTAGAAAAAGGTTTGGGACTTTTTATCGGTAAGTTTTCAAACCTCATCGCTATACTAGATGCAAAAATAGCACCCAATAACCAAGGTAAAGGAAGATTTAAATAGATAAATAAAATTGCACCTACTACCCCAATAGATAGGGCATACAACATTCCAAAAAGGTTATTCATCTATGAACAAAACTCTTCAACTTTAGATGCAAAATAAACAGGGCACTCAATCATAGGATAATGCCCTGCTTCTTGACACTCAATTATCTCTACATCATCATAATAGTGTGTAAATAGTTTAGTCACTAATTTAAGCCCAAAAATAGGAAAGTCATGTTTTCCTACGATTATTTTTATAGGTATTTTTATAGCGTCAGTCTCATCTGAAAAATCTGTATGCATGTACATTTTCATATAACCTACACGAGCTTCTACTGTTGAGGCTTCATAACCCATTTTTATTCTATATTTTGCCCAAGTATCATTATATCTTTTACTTGCACTATATACTATCTCTTCTACTTTACTTTCATTTTTAGCCATATCTTTTAGTAAAGATTTTTCAGCTATTTCTGGTAGTTTTACTCCAGATGCTGGAATAGGAGTGATAAGAATAAGTTGGGAGATTCGATCATCTATTAAAGCTATTTTTTGAGCTATCATTGTAGACATAGAGTGTGCTACTAAATGTACATTTTTAAATTCTAAAGTAGTGATAAGATTTTTTACATCAGTTGATGCTTCCTCACAAGAATACTCACCTTCTATATTAAAAGACATTCCATATCCTCGTAAATCTACAAAAATAAATGTAAACTTTTCAGTATCAAGATATGGAAAAACAGGCTCGTAGTTTTTGTAGTTTCCCATCAGTTCATGTAAGAATAAAATCTTTTTTTCACCACTACCTATTATCTTATGACCTAAAGTTACCATCTCATTCCTCTTCTTATATCATTTTTCGTATTGTATCTTAAAATTGTTGGCAATTAGTTTTATTATTTTCTAAACTATAAACTTAAAATAAAATAAGTTTGTATCATACTATTACTAATATTGATTTGGTTTTATTTTTTTGTGATATTATTCACCCATCTTAATACAAAAGGAATAATTATGAAAATCGTAATCTCAAAAATTTTTAACAAGACTCTTATTCCTACGACCACCCTTACATTTTAATAATTAAATAAATTTTTAATTATACACATCAAAA
>Ga0193963_1001261_pt1 | contig 12743 bp, 11 predicted proteins | sample FB_6_MG_FD_140359 | JGI IMG/M metagenome (GOLD analysis project Ga0193963, IMG submission 140359) | Microbial mat bacterial communities from the Broadkill River, Lewes, Delaware, United States - FB_6_MG | ecosystem: Environmental > Aquatic > Freshwater > River > Microbial mats | place: USA...
CAAGCAATCGGGCACCGCCGAAGCCGATCTGGCAACCAAGGAAAAGGTCGGCATGAAAACCGGCTTCACCGCTGTACACCCTATTTCCGGCAAGGAAGTGGATATCTGGGTTGCCAATTTCGTACTGATGGAATTCGGCACCGGCGCAGTGATGGCCGTACCGGCTCATGATCAGCGTGATTGGGAATTTGCCACCAAGTACGGCATCGACATCAATCAGGTCATCGAACCGCTGGCGTCCAGCGACGACAGCATTAACCTGAGTGAAGCGGCCTACACTGAAAAAGGCACTCTGGTTAACTCCGGCGAATTCGACGGTCTGGAATTTGAAAGAGCGTTCGACGCCATCGCGGCCAAACTGGCAGAGAGCGGCAAGGGCGAAATCAAGGTCAACTACCGTCTGCGTGACTGGGGCGTCAGTCGCCAGCGTTACTGGGGCAGCCCGATTCCGGTGATCCGCACCGAAGACGGCGACACGGCCCCAACGCCAGAAGACATGCTGCCGGTTGAACTGCCAACCGACGTGGTGATGGATGGCGTTAACTCGCCGATCAAGAACAACCCGGATTTCGAGAACATCGAACTGAACGGTGCTCCGGCATTCCGCGAGACCGATACCTTCGACACCTTTATGGAGTCGTCCTGGTACTACGCCCGTTACTGTTCACCCAAAGCCGATCAGATGCTTGACCCGCAAGAAGCCAACTACTGGCTGCCAGTTGACCAGTACATTGGCGGTATCGAGCACGCCATCCTGCACCTGTTGTATGCCCGCTTCTTCCACAAGCTGCTGCGCGACGCCGGTCTGGTAGAAAGCGATGAGCCATTCAAGAGCCTGCTGTGTCAGGGTATGGTACTGGCTGACGCCTACTACTATCTGAATGACAAAGGCGGCAAGGAATGGGTCAACCCGGCTGAAGTCGATGTCGAGCGTGATGACAAGGGCCGCATGATCAGCGCCAAGCGTCAGTCTGACGGTCTGGCCCTGGAATACGCGGGCATCAGCAAGATGTCCAAGTCAACAAACAACGGTGTCGATCCTCAGGAAGCCATCGAACAATACGGTGCCGACACCGTGCGTCTGTACACCATGTTTGCTGCGCCTCCGGAGCAAACACTGGAGTGGTCTGAATCCGGTGTTCAGGGTTCGCAGAAGTTCCTGCAGCGCGTCTGGCGTCTGGCTTACGAATTGCGCCAGCACGAAACCGTTTCTGTCGCAGTGGATGCGTTGTCAAAATCCGACAAAGACGCTCGCCGCAAACTGCACGAAACCATCGCCAAAGTCTCTGATGACATTGGTCGTCGTTACAACTTCAACACCGGCATCGCTGCCATCATGGAGTTGATGAAAACCCTGACCAAACTCGACCTCAACGTTGAAAGCAGCCGCGCCGTTGCAGCCGAAGCCATGGATGCCATCATCCGCATGCTCAGCCCGATGGCACCGCACATCACCCAGGAGCTGTGGGTCGCCTTTGGCAATGAAGGGCTGGTTATCGATGCAAACTGGCCTTCAGTGGATGAATCGGCACTGGTCGCCGACAGCATCCAACTGGTGGTGCAGGTCAACGGCAAACTGCGAGCCAAACTGGATGTTCCCGCGTCTGCCTCCAAAGACGAGCTGGAAAGCATGGCCATGGCCGATGATGCGGTTCAACGCAACATTGATGGCAAGACAGTTCACAAAGTGATTGTTGTGCCAGGCAAGCTGGTCAACATTGTGGCCAACTGAGGCCAGTTGTTCTTCTACACTCATGGTCAGTCACCCATGTGGCTGACCATTCCCGGAGTTGCAAACATGAGTCTGTTCCGCTGCATTCTCACCGGATTCATCATCACTTTACTGGCAGGCTGCGGTTGGACACTGTCCAAACCCCGGACATTGCCCCCTGCTCTGCGTGTTGTTCACATTGATGACAGCCTGGCGACAACTTTTCAGCAGGTTTTGACCAACGAATTGTCTGCTCGTGGCAGCCTGATCGTAGCAGCACCAGCAGACGCACTAACGCGCATTATGGCTGGCAAAGCTGATATCGAACAACGCGATCTGACCGTCGATAGTTTTGGTAAAACCCGGGAATACGCTCTCAATGCCAATGCTTGTATCACCATTCAACAAGGTCTCTCTCCCCAACGTCAAATCTGTAGTCGGGCTCGCACGCGTCTGAGCAATGACACCAGCCGGGTACTGGCAACACAGTTGGAACGGGAAGAGCGGCACCAGGAATTGCGAGCATCGCTGGCGCAGCAACTGATTAACCAGTTGGTGGCATCGGATACTGCACTATGAAGCTGTACCCGGATCAGCTCACCGCTCATTTTAAAAAGGGGATGGCTTCCTGCTATCTGGTAACGGGGGATGAGCCTCTGCTGCAAATGGAAAGCTGCGACCGGATTCGATCCGCTGCCGTGGCCAGTGGTCTGGATGAGCGGCAGGTATTTCATGCCGACAACGGATTTGACTGGCAAAGCCTGTACACCGAAGCCAGCTCCATGTCACTGTTCGCCAACCGACGCCTGCTGGAAATACGCATTCCCTCAGGCAAGCCGTCCGACAAGGGTGAAACCCTGAAACGACTGGTCGCCAGTGCCAACCCTGACATTATGCTGCTGATCATCTGCCCTCGCCTGGATACCAAAGCCCAGAATACAGCCTGGTTCAAGACACTGGAAAAAAACGGCGTGGTGATTCAGGTTTGGCCGATTGAACGAGAGCAGTACGGCTCCTGGTTGCGTAATCGCTTGCAGCATGCCGGTATTCAGGCTGCTCCGGATGCCGTTGCCATGCTGGCCCAGCACACCGATGGCAATCTGCTGGCTGCCGTACAGGAAATCGAAAAGCTGAAGATGGCAGGAATTACCCGACTGACCGAAGAACAGGCAGAAGCGATTACCAGTGACCACGCCCGCTTTGATGCTTTCGGACTTGCTAACGCCTGCTTGCTGGGTGACACCGCTGATGCCTGCCGAATTCTTTCCCACCTGCGAGCCGAAGGGCATGAAGTACTGGCCATTCTCGGAGCGTTAAATCATAAAATCCGACAACTGCTGATGCTGCAAGGACATCATGGCCAGGCTTTGAGTCAGGCTTTTAAAGAAGCCAGGGTTTGGCCCAGACAACAAGGACCTTACAAAAAAGCACTGGCTCGCCTTAACAGCGATGCTTTGCATAACGCATTGCAAGTCGCGGAGCAAACTGACACAGCCGCCAAGGGACGCGGAGAGGATGCCTGGCTACTGCTTAGCCAACTTTGTCTGACGCTGTGCCAATTTTCATTACGGCCTACCTCATAACCTGACAATTCCTGCCAGAATTCAAAAAAATGCGACTAGTGGCTTTCAAAAGAACCACAAATAGACGTAGAATGCAGGATTGGCCTAATACATGCTTCATTCTGAGTCTTTTTAATGTGATATATTTCACATTTCCAGGATGACAAAGAATACGTTACATGACAGTATGTGGTCGTCGAATCAGCCCATTCAAGGGATTCGACTCAGGTATATTCTGATACAACTTCTGTTGATCCTCCAGATTTCCCCATGCTATGCACGGGTCTGGTATCAGAATGTATTGATGGCCCTATCAATAATACAGCCATCAATAAATAGCCTGAAAGCTGGGCAAATGGGATGTATGTCAAATTACAGTGACATTTTTTGTCACCTATCGACAAACTGTGAATCATTTCATATATCCCTAACATGGTTGGCCTACTATAGAGCCATCAGGAACGGGCCTGGCCCAAAACGAAGTGGTGGTAGCGATGAACACGCTTAAAAAGCAACGCAATGCAGACTTGATCTGGGATCTTGAAAAAATTCATCAGCACAAACGTGCGGTTAATTTCGTCAAGCAATTTGAAAATCGTTTTTGTGTTTTTTCGTCCTCTGTTCGACAGCTCTATACGAACTACAGCGTCTTCTTTCCAGAAGAAGCCAACCGCCAACTGGTGATTCTGCCAGATCCTTATGCCTTCCATGACACCTTCAATCATCTGAATCCGGATGCGGTTCAATCAACAGGCTTGCACGTGATTCCGGGCAACTTGATTGGCAAAGACGGTTTGTACATGATCATCTCTCACCGCAACAAGAATGTGCGTTCGGTTCCGATCCCGTTTCAGGAAGGTATCCGTCAGATCCTGCGCCGCTCCAACAGCAACGATCCATTTTTGCCAGTGCTGATGAAAGGCGACTTGCGAGAGTTCAACGATCAATTGCCTTGTCTGCATTTACACCGTTTGCGCCTGCAAAGCCTGACTGCACTTTCTGGCCTTGATCAGGAAAGCATTCGTACTGTTATCACAGACAAACTGATGACACTTTATCAAGAAGCCGCTGCTCTTAATCTGGATTAATGGGCAGCCATTCGGCTTGTTGAGCACCCAAACATCGGCTTGAGTGCTAAAAACCACCCTTGTTGTTATTTGTTTCCCCGATAGTGATGCCCGATGACACGGCTCAGCCCTTTACGCCATACCTTGTTCTGAATACCAAAATAATGCAGCAAACGGGTTCCATCCCCACAAGCGGGTAATTGGGCCAGTAGCGTATCCGATTCTCCCTGAATCAAATTAATATCCGACAAATCTTCATATTGACTGGCCTCTGCAACCAGCGCCTCGCCAAAATCGTACAAAGTGACAGGGTCCGAACCAGCAAAATGGTACGTTCCCCAAAGCGTGTCAGTACAATCAGCCTGCTTGATCATCGCAATAATCACATCTGCAGTATCTTCGTCTGGTGTCGGTGACAGCAGTATTTCATCATCCAACTCAACGGAACGCCCATCTCTTATGGCAGCGAGCAGTTGATGAGAAAAATCCCCTGGATGCAAAGAGAATCCGGCTCCGCAACGTACAATCAAATGGCGAGAACAACGCTCCCTGACGTACTCCTCCAATGCCAGCAAACGCTCATTCAAAGGAGAGTCTGTGACCACCGGGTCATCTTCAGAAAAGCAGTGATTCTCGCCTGTGCCAGCCCCACCAAACACTTGCAGTGAAGATAGCAATACCACGGGAGCATCGTGTTCATTGGCAACATTGACCCAATACTCTGCGGCATCCAGATCACCAGGAACCGCCAGCGAAGGTAATAAAACAAAAAAAGGATGGCCAGACGATTGTTCCGACAAACGCTCGTGCCCTTCAAGAGATACGGCTTTATAGAACAAATTTTCCTGTGCCAAGGCACGGGTCAGATACAGACCCGCCGGGCGCTCTGCGCCAACAACGTACGTATGAAAAGGGGTGACTGCCACCGTTCTTACTCCTGCAGATACATGAGCTGAGGCTTCACAGAAGCAAACAGCTATTTCAAAGCAATCAGGCCACCGTCAGTGGCAACCTGACAATTTCGTTACGATTGCGCAAGGCATCTTCCGGGCCAGCAAACAAACGGACATCATTCAGCCCAATCAGCAATGCCTTGCCATCCACCAGCCCCGCAAAACCAGCCCGATGTGTCGCAATATAAGGGTACCCTCCCTCAAGCTGACTCCCCTCGGGAATCGCCACAGATCCCAGAAAACCATTCCCTAGCGGATCACCAATGGCATCCAGCGATGAGAATAAAGCAAGAGCATCCTCAGCCACCACCAATACGGTGTTATTGATCAACATCGCTGCTTCCGCTTCCTGAGAAGATAACAGCCTGACCCGATGACATTCCCGAATCAGATTTGAACTCTCTTCAATCAGCACACACACCTCACAATACCAAAAAACTAACAAGCCAATAGAAACAATTTAATTTAACTATGGGAAGATTCAAATCATACTGACCCTGTCTTCTCAACAACCCCACCGAGGCAAGAGCCATGACTCATCACATCACCACCGCAATGGAAGGTCAACGCGTACCAGAAGTTACCTGGCCTTTGAGAGAACAGGATAACTGGGTGCAATTAAGTAGCAACGATGTTTTTCAAGGGAAAACCGTCGTGGTCTTTTCACTGCCCGGTGCCTTTACACCCACCTGTTCCAGCACTCATTTACCTCGCTACAACGAGTTAGCCGCAGTCCTGAAAAAGAACGGTGTTGATGACATTGTCTGCCTCAGTGTTAACGATACCTTTGTGATGAACGCCTGGGCTCAGGATAAGGAATCCGACAACGTACGCCTGATTGCCGACGGCAATGGTGATTTCACCCGTGGCATGGGCATGCTGGTTGATAAACAGGAGCTGGGATTAGGACAGCGCAGCTGGCGCTACAGCATGCTGGTACGGGATGGCGTGGTGGAAAAGATGTTCGTTGAACCTCAAAAACCAGGCGATCCATTCGAAGTTTCCGACGCCGACACCATGTTGGCCTACATCAACCCGGAAGCGGCGGCCCCGGCTGCAATCAGTGTATTCACCAAACCCGGCTGCCCTTTCTGTGTCCGAGCCAAGCAGGCGTTGAGTGAACGAGGCATGCCATTTGAGGAAATCACCCTGGGCAGCGATGCCAGCCTGACGTCCTTGCGGGCAATCAGTGGCCGGGAGACCGTGCCTCAGGTATTTGTCGATGCTCAGCACATTGGTGGTTCAGAAGAACTTGAACAATGGCTGAAGCAGAATTGATGTCGCGTCGGCAGCCTATTGCTCGTCTTTAGGCTGCCGGGCTGGTTGGTAGTCCATGTTTTCATGGCAGGCAACCGGGCGATTTTTTCCATCGACCAGAATCCCGGCCACGCTCTTGCCGTTGGTCGGGCGCAGTAGTACGTATCCGTTCTGACAAAAAGCGACCTTGCCGGACGATTTTTCAGACACTTTAATTTCATATTCAGACGACAGGGACAACAACACAAACTCATCAATCTCTGCATTGCTGGCTTCGGTTGGATACTGAATATAACCGTAATATTCCATCGCCAGGACAGCCAGGACAATGCCACCCATCAAGCCCAGCATTAACCATTTGGCCACATCGGTTTCTTCCGCTACAGGTTCTGACCCAGGCGTTTGTTCAGTCACTATGATGATTCTCCACAATTACATTATCAGATGGTTCAGGATTTTTGCTTCCCCAGCCCGGCATCAGTGCTTGAGGGATGTCGAGCTGGTTGAGGATTCGGGCAACCACAAAATCGATCAGGTCCTCAACGGATTCAGGTCGATGATAAAAACCCGGACTGGCAGGCACCAGTACAGCGCCCATGCGCGTTAATGTCAGCATATTGGTGAGATGAATTTCTGACAGCGGGGCCTCACGCGGCACCAATATTAAACGACGACGTTCTTTCAAAGCCACGTCAGCAGCCCGTTCAATCAGATTATTACTCGCCCCGGTTGCAATGGCCGACAAAGTGCCCGTACTGCAAGGGCAAATCACCACAGGGCCAGGTTGCCCGGAACCAGAGGCCCAGGGAGCCATCCAGTCTTCCCGCCCAAACACCCGGAGCTGCGCTTCTGATACGCCATAGCGTTCTTGCAGATATTGAGCCTGAGCACGTGGTTTGGGAGGCAATTTCACATCGGTTTCAGTGGCAATGACCAACAAAGCCGCCTTGGAGAAAACCATATCCAGGTGTTCGCCAGCCGCCAGCAGTACCTCAGCCAACCGCAGCGCATAAGGCGCTCCGGACGCACCCGTAACCGCAATACAAATTCGCCGTGTCACATCACGCTCCCATACCAGTATTACCCGCATTTCTCAGCAGGCGGGCAAAGCGATGTGGAATTCCCGAAAAACCGCCGTTGGACATAAACACCAGTTGATCACCGCCTTGCCAGTCTTTCAGCAAGCTGTTCAGCAATGCCTCGTCGTTATCAAACCAGTGATGACCAGCCTCATCCGCGCGCGCCTGCAACGGCCACCCCATTGGGCTAGGCTCAAACCAGTAGACCTTGTCAGCCGCTTGAGCGGAACCAACCAGATGCTCCTGATGCACGCCCATTTTCATGGTATTGGAACGCGGTTCGATCACAGCAACGACTCTATTACCCGTTTTCAGCGCACGCTGCTTCAAACCGTCGAGTGTGGTGGCAATGGCGGTTGGGTGATGAGCAAAATCATCAAACACTTCACCACCGTCCCATTGAATCAGAGATTCCATCCGCCGCTTGACCGACTGGAACTGCGACAGGGCTTCAGCCGCAATGGCAGGTTTCACGCCCACATGGCGAGCGGCCAGAATGGCTGCACAAGCATTGCGCATATTGTGGTCGCCTGTCAGCGTCCATGAAACCCGCACGGTTTCATCAGCCACGGTGACGTCGAATTGCGAACCCTCTTTCGACAGAGGCCGCCAGCCGGTTTTGCCAGAGTCATCCGATGTCGAGAGGCCATCAAAACGCTGTACCGGCGTCCAGCAACCACGTTCGAGCACCCGTTCCAGTGCCTCTTCGTGTTGAGGCAACACCACCTGTCCAGATGCCGGTACAGTACGAATCAGGTGGTGAAACTGGGTTTCGATGGCAGCAAGATCCGGGAAAATATCCGCATGATCAAACTCCAGATTGTTCAGGATCAGGGTACGTGACTGGTAGTGAACGAACTTGGAGCGCTTGTCAAAAAACGCCGTATCGTATTCATCGGCTTCAATCACGAAGAATGGCGAGTTGCCCAACCGGGCGGAGCAATCAAAGTTGCAAGGAACGCCACCGATCAGATACCCCGGCTCCATACCGGCATAATCCAGAATCCAGGCCAACATGCTCGCCGTTGTGGTTTTTCCGTGCGTCCCCGCCACCGCCAGCACCCAACGATTGCGCAACACATATTCCGACAACCACTGCGGGCCAGACTGGTAAGGAATGCCGCGATCCAGCACATATTCCACCGAAGGATTACCACGGGACATGGCGTTGCCAATAATCACCAAATCGACATCGTCCGGGATGCCGGAAGGGTCAAAGCCTTCGGTAAGCTCAATGCCAGCCGCCGTCAGCTGATCGCTCATCGGTGGATACACACCCGCATCACTGCCCGATACCTGATCCCCTCTCGCTTTGGCCAGTTGTGCCAACGACCCCATAAAGGTTCCGCAAATGCCAAGAATGTGCAGGCGCATAACTCCCCCGACCAACAAAAAGCGCTAGTGTACCGAATGGCCGGAGATGAAACGACTCCAGAGGCCACAGATTCTGCCCTCTCCGAGAGCAGAATAAATCCGGTTAACCTTCTGTGACATGATCAGGCAACACTGAAATGGCCGATTCTTTCAGGTAATATTCCGCCCGACCTATACATTTGGCTCCTGTAAAGCAACCAAGTGTTCCACAGTTTCCCGTTTCCGGGCCGCGAATCATGACCAGAGGCTAACTCAATGCGATTAAGGACTTTTTTGCAGCAACATTGTGATGACCCCACACTGGCGGAGCTGATTGAACAGCTAACCGTCAGTTGCAAGGACATTGCTTACCGTATTTCCCTGGGTGATTTGGCTGGAGTAACCGGCAGCGCCGAGCAAGAAAATGTTCAGGGAGAATGCCAGAAGAAGCTGGACATCATCTCCAACGACCTGATCAAGGACTGCCTGGCGGCCATTCCTTCTGTGCGTGGCATGGCCAGCGAAGAAGAAGCTGATCCGGTTCCAGCGAATAACGACGGTAAATTCCTGGTGCTGTTTGACCCACTGGATGGCTCGTCCAACATTGACATCAACGTCACCGTTGGAACGATTTTCTCCATTCTGGAAAGCGGCACTGATTCTGACCCGGCCACTCAGGAAGCGTATCTGCAAGCAGGCACCCGTCAGGTTGCTGCAGGTTACGTTCTGTACGGGCCATCAACCATCATGATGCTCTCAACCGGCAACGGCGTCTTTTCCTTCACGCTGGACACTCGCATTGGTGAGTTCATGCTGCAGCGCGAGAATGTAGCTATTCCAGTCGAAACTGCAGAATTTGCCATCAACATGTCAAATCAGCGCTTTTGGCAAGCACCGGTTCAGGCTTATGTCGCCGATTTGCTGCAAGGCGAAGAAGGCCCTCTGGGCAAGCGTTATAACATGCGCTGGGTGGCCTCCATGGTGGCCGAGATTCATCGCATCCTGACTCGTGGCGGTATTTTCATGTACCCATTCGATAATCGTGATCCGAAAAAGCCCGGTAAACTGCGCCTGATGTACGAAGCCAATCCGATGAGCTTTCTGGTTGAGCAGGCCGGTGGCAAGTCATCCACGGGCACTGAAGAGATCATGAACATCGCGCCGGAAGGCATCCACCAGCGCGTGCCGGTTATTATGGGTTCAGCTGCTGAAGTTGACACCGTTGTTGGCTATCACTCGTAAGATAGCCTTCAAAGGCCACTGTCAGCCTGGCTTTCAGATTCAACCAGCCAGGCTGTCAGTTCAGATTTCAAGGTATCGGGGTGAACGGGCTTACCAATAAAGCCATCCATTCCAACCGCCTGACAACGTTCGTACACCTCTGATGAGGCATTCGCGGTGCAAGCGACAATGGGCATGCTGTATTCCTGTTCACGCAGTTTTTGCGTCGTTTCAAATCCATCCATACCCGGCATCTGACAATCCATCAGAATCAGTTCGTACGAACATTCCGCCACGGTTTCCAGGCAATCTTCTCCAGATTCCACCGAATCAACCTGAAACATCGGAAACAGCTTGTTGATCATCTTTTTCAAAATCATCAGATTGACCCGGTTGTCCTCAACAATCAGCACACGAGGCGAAGCACCGGCCTGATGCACGACAGCACGGGGTTCCGATGTCGTAACAGGCATGGGCAATTCCACACGTACAACGGTGCCTGCATTCAAATTGCTGTCCAGATGAACGTTACCACCCAGAATATTCACAATCCGGTTAACCAATGTCAGCCCCAGGCCCATACCATCGTAACGCCGGTTAAAATCCTCACTGACTTGAGCAAACGCCTCAAAAATCAGTTCTTTTTTGTCTGCTGAGATCCCGATTCCCGTATCCGAAACGGTCATCATCAAATGGGGCTGCCCATTGATATACTGATGACTAGCCTTGAACACCACATAGCCATCGGCAGTAAACTTCATTGCATTGCTCAACAAGTGCCTGACAATTTGGCGAATCAGCGCTGGATCAACACTGACCTTGTGGCGCTTCAATGCCTCATCGTACTCGGCGACAAACGACAAACAGCGATCAAGCGCATCCTTGCGACAGTCCAGAATCAACTGTGACAATATCTGTGGCAGACGCTGCTGCTGAATATTGACCGGGAGCTTGCCTTTCTCGGCATCAACGATCACTAACACATCCTGTAAAATCACGGTGAGCTGATCCAGACTGGATTTGGCCACCGACTTGTACAACTCAAAGTCACTGCTGCCCTGATTGAGCTGAATCATCTCCAGTGCCCCTGAAACACCATTCAATGGCGTTCTCAGCTCGTGGCTCACCATCGTCAGGAAGCGACTTTTCACCTGACTCGCAGCTTCTGTTCGTGCCTGCTCTTCTTTCAGTCGTCGGGTGTATTCCTGAGTATCCTCCCGTGCGGTCATCAGAGAATTGGCCAGACTGTTGGTATTTTTCTGTAACAGACCGATTTCAGCACCATCGTCCACATCCAATCGGGCATCCAGCTGTCCCTGAGCCAGGGTATCGATGAAGCGAGTCAACTTTTCCAGCGCTGGAATGATCGTGGTTGAAATAGCAATACCAATCAGCACCGTCAGAAACAACACGCCGACTCCCGCAGCCAGGGATTGCTGAAAAATCACGATTTGCTGACGATGACTGAAGGTATTGGTCACTTCCAGAGCAATGGTGGCAAGCTGTTTACGCGTACCCGAAGACAAGCTGGCTGCTTCAAATTCAGAAAAGGCATCCAGTTCTGCAAGTTCCTGAATCACTGGTTGTTGAAAGGTGCTGATATCCTTCGTGGGCAGGTCGCCGTACTGCTTAATACGCTGGCTGAGAAGAATGTCTCCAGAAGCATCATAAATCGTGACAGCCACGATGGATGGCTGGAGCAGAGCCGCTTCAACCAGAGGCTCCAGCAAGGCAACATTCCCCGACATAACGGGGTACTCGGCGGATATCACCAGATGCTGCAGGACAATAGAAGAAACATTGTCATTGGCCTGCAATATGTTATCCCACCGTTCTGACATGTGATAACTGGTCAAACTCAGTACGGCCAACAGGACGGGGATTACACCGACCAGAAGAATGCGTCGTCGAATCGACCAACGCCGCAAGGCAATCATTGCGCTTCCCGTCGCTTGATAGCCTCCACCAGTTGCCGGGCATCCGGCAAGGTCAGATTGAGTGAACGAGCAACCTGCTCATTAAAGCGGATTTTGAAATGAGGGTTGTAACCCGGTGAAGGCCATTGTTTGCGCTTCAGACCCACTCCCAGAATCTCAGCCAACCGCTGGGTGACATTTTCGAGATCACTGTAGGTTGTCGCCAAGGCACCGGCTCGAATATAAGCGCCCGAAGGGCCAATCAATGGGCGGTTCTGCCGATAGGCTGTAATCAGAATATTTTTAATATTTTCAGCGCTGTACAGCTCGGTATCATATTGACCAACCAACGCAAAGCACTCATCCAGCAAGTCCACCAAGGCCCGATTAATGTTGCCATAGTCATCCAGAAAATACGGCTTCACCGCGTATTTACGGATCATGGCATCATTTAGGCCCGCAATGGCCAACCGGCTTCGAGATTGTGCCAGCACACCCAACGGCTCATCGTCACCAATTAACTCGCGCGCCAGGGCGACCTGCCGCACCATCGGTGGCTCAAGGTACAAGGCCGAATGCAACTGCTCCAGTGAGTCCGTCACCTGTGCCCGGCTGACAAACACG
>Ga0193963_1001263_pt1 | contig 12731 bp, 10 predicted proteins | sample FB_6_MG_FD_140359 | JGI IMG/M metagenome (GOLD analysis project Ga0193963, IMG submission 140359) | Microbial mat bacterial communities from the Broadkill River, Lewes, Delaware, United States - FB_6_MG | ecosystem: Environmental > Aquatic > Freshwater > River > Microbial mats | place: USA...
ATTTAAAGAGGAACTAGAAGAGTTTACCATTAGTGCTTCATTTTTAGCTTTTGATGAACAAAAATTAGCAACTATAAATGAAAAAATTGCACTAAGTAATATTGATGTATTTGAAAAAGATATACATTCTTTAGGTTTTTGGTTTTTAGATGATGATGCAGAATATTACACACAAAAGTTACAAAGTAGTATTACTAAAGAAGCCTTAGATGAGTTAGAAGAGGTATATATTTTTGAAGAAAAAAGGATACCAAAAGAGGAACTATTATCTACGGAACCTATTTTAGAAGATGATACATATAAGCAAATTGATGTCGCAAATGTAGTTGATTTTCTAAAGTTCCATGAAGGTAAAAAGGTAACTATCATCTCTTCAACTGAAGGGAAAGCTAGAGGATATGATTTAGACCTCAATGATAAAAGTATTACATATAAAATACAACATGAGATAGTAAATTTAGTAAGTGATGATGAAGTTATTATCTCTTTAAATAAACAGATTAAAAAGAAAAGAAAAAAACGACCTAAAATTGTTTTAGATGAGTTAAAGAAAGATGATTTTGTAGTACATGAAGTTCATGGAATTGGTCAGTTTAAAGGTATAGAACCTGTAACTGTAATGGGAGCAAAAAGAGACTTTGTAATAGTACAGTATGCTGGGGATGACAGACTTTTAATACCTGTAGAAAATATAGGTATTATTGACCGATATTTAGCTGACAGCGGAAGCATTGCTACAGTTGATAAACTTGGAAAAGGAAGTTTTGCTAAACTTAAAGGAAAAGTTAAAGAAAGGTTATTTGAGATTGCTAGTGATATTATTGCGATAGCTGCTAAGAGAGAACTCACTAAAGGTATTTATATAGATACAACCAAGGAAGAAATAGCAGTACTTCAAGGAAACTCTGGATTTGAGTATACCAAAGATCAGACACGAAGTGTAAAAGAGTTTTTATCAGATATGAACTCTGGACTTGTTATGGATAGACTTTTAAGTGGAGATGTTGGTTTTGGTAAAACAGAAGTCGCCATGAATGGAATGTTAGCGGTTTTATTAAATGGATATCAATCACTGTTTATTTGTCCTACTACGTTACTATCCTCTCAACACTTTGAAGGTATTAAAAAAAGACTTGAACCATTTGGTTTTAAAATAGCAAAACTAGATGGTAGAACATCAACAAAAGAAAGAAATGCTCTTAAAAAATCTCTAGAAGATGGTACAATAGATTTAGTTGTAGGTACGCATGCTCTTCTAAACGTGAAATGTAAAAATCTTGCTTTAGTAGTTGTAGATGAAGAACATAAATTTGGAGTAAAACAAAAAGAGAAGTTAAAAGATATCAGAAGTGATGTACATATTTTCTCTATGAGTGCTACCCCTATCCCGCGTACACTTAACTTAGCATTATCGAAAATTAAAGGGATGAGTTCATTGCTTACACCTCCAAGTGAAAGATTAGGGGTGAGAAGTTTTGTAAAAGAGTATGATGATAAACTTATTAAAGAGATTATCTTAAGAGAAAAACGTCGTGGTGGACAACTATTTTACATTTATAACAATATTGCGACAATTGAAACAAAGAAAAAAGATCTCCTTGAAATCATGCCAAACTTGAAAATAGCAGTTATGCACTCAAAAATAACACCTAAACAAAGTGAAGAAACTTTGGAGATGTTTTCAAATGGTGAAATTGATATATTATTAGCAACGAGTATTGTAGAGTCTGGACTTCATTTACCAAATGCAAATAGTATGATTATAGACGGTGCAGATAGGTTTGGTATAGCAGACCTTCATCAGTTACGTGGACGAGTAGGACGTGGTGGAAAAGAAGGATTCTGTTATTTTATAGTACAAGATAAAAAAACAATCACTAAAGATGCGATAAGAAGACTTCTTGCTTTGGAGTCTAACTCATATTTAGGAAGTGGAACGGCACTAGCACATCAAGATTTAGAGATACGTGGTGGTGGAAATATCATAGGTGAAGCACAAAGTGGACATATTAAACAAATAGGATATGGATTGTACCTTAAAATGTTAGAAGAAGCTATAGCAATTTTAAGTGGTGAAGTAGAGGAAGAGGAAATATCTGTAGATATAAAACTAAGTATTACTGCTTTTATATCTAGTGATTATATTAGTGAAGATAGAGTACGGTTAGAGTTATATAGAAGACTGAGTATGTGTGGTGCTATTAAAGAAGTATATGCAATTCAAGATGAGATGGAAGATAGATTTGGGAAGTTAGACTTACCTACAAAACAATTTATAGAATTAATTATCATTAAAATTAACGCTTTAAATAAAAAAATAAAAACTATAAGTAATTATGATATGAATATAACGATTGTTTATAATGATGAGAAAAAAGAAACAATTAAATCACCAAGCAGAGATGATGATGATTTGATTATCACTACATTAAATTATTTAACAAAAAAAGGCAAATAGATGGAAACAACAACTACAACACAAGCGGTAAAATCAAATAATACCTTAGTGTATATTTTATTAACAACAACAGTTATTTTAATCTCTTATATTGGATATATTTACGCATCAAAAGATATGATAAATAAGGGAGAATTAAAAGAAAATTATATGTTAAAAACTGATGTTACGTTTAGTTCATTACCTGCATATGAAAAAAGTAGATACGTAGAGTATTTTGAACATAATAATAAAATCAGTGAATTAAAAAAACAACTCCAATATGCACAAAATGATACCAGTTTAGCATCTAAAACACCATCTGTTATAGAAAAAATAGTTGAAGTTGAAAAGATTGTTGAAGTAGAGAAGGTAATAGAAAAAATAGTTGAAGTTGAAAAAATAGTAACTGTTCCTTCAAGTAGAGAAGATGAGGTGTCAATAGGACAAGATATGAAAAAATCTAATTTTACATTTGATACTTACACATGTAAAACTATGGATTCTGGAAGTATTAAAGTCTCAAATAAATGTACAAAAGAACTATACTCATTTTTAGACAAAAATAAAAATAGCAAAATGTTTGAAGTAATTGGGATGGTAGATAATCAGGATTTCAAGCTCATAAAAAAACTTCAAGATGTTTATGGTGAAAAAAGAATTAAAAATTTATCAAAATATTCTCAAATTGGATTATCAAGACAAAGAGTTATTGAAGCATCATGGTTAATAAAAAAACATTTAGGTAACTACAAGCATATCAAAACAGTAAATTATACAGTAAATGCAAAAGATAAAAAAGGTTTTGTAGTAAGAGCATATAACTAGTGTTGTACGATATTGTTATAATTGGGGCTGGAGCTAGTGGTCTAATGGCTGCTAGTCAAATGAAACATCAAAGTATTTGTATAATTGATTCAAATGAAAAAATAGGTGCCAAAATAAAAATTAGTGGTGGAGCTAAGTGTAATATCACAAATCAGTTTATGGGTACAGATAAATTTCTTGGGGACAGTGAATTTATTAAACCTTATTTAGAAAAATTTAATGAAAAAGATTTATTGAAATTTTTAAATAAAAATGGTGTGTATCCTAAACTTAATCCAAAAATAGTTAAAGGTACATATTTTTGTAATAGTAGTAATGATGTGATAAGTATGTTTACAAAACTTACTTCTCATTGTAAATTTAGACTAGGTACCAAAGTACTTGATGTAGAATATGATGAAAAGTATATTGTAAAAACAAATAAGGGCGATATAGAGGCAAAAAAACTTATTGTTGCTTCTGGGGGACTTTCCTATGCAAGTATTGGTGGAAGTGATATAGGATTTAAAATTGCAGAAAAATTTGGTCATACAGTCAATAGACTCGATCCTGCTCTTGTTGGGTTTACTGTACAAAAAGATCAATTTTGGTTTAAAGAGTTAAGTGGTTTGTCTGTTAATGTGAAAATAAAAGTTTTAGATAAAATAGTTGAAGGGATGATGCTTTTTACACATAAAGGTTGTAGTGGACCGGCGATTTTAACTACCTCTTTATATTGGAAAAAAGGAAATTTTTCTATTAACTTTTTACCAAATAAAGATAGCTATTTACCAAAAAGATTTAAACAACAAGTTAAAGATTTAGATATAGATTTACATAATTATATCATGGCTCCAGCGGGCAACTTTGGCTATACAAAAGCTGAAGTTACAAAAGGAGGAATATCTACAAATGAAATTAATAGTAATTTTGAAAGTAAACTACAAAAGAACCTCTATTTTATAGGGGAAGTACTCGATGTAACTGGAGAGTTGGGAGGGTATAATTTTCAATGGGCTTTTAGTAGTGGATATTGCTTAAATAATTAATTCTTATGTAATAATTAATTTGATAGAATAGTAAGAAATTTTAACAAAGGTATTGAATGTTTTTTTCTAATAAATCAAAAGAGAAAGAATGTGAACAATTAAAGCAGCAAATTGAAAATTTACAACAAGAATTATCTCAAAATAAATCAACCTATGAAAATGAATTAGATCAAGTTCAAAAACAATTTCAAAAAAAGATAGATATTTTAGAAAATGATAACGATAAATTATCAAGAATTGCAAAATTCACGACATCTGAAGGTGTAGTAGCAGTCGATAAAAATAATAATATTGTATTTATAAACGATCGTGCAGATGAAAATATTGTTAATAAAAACGACTTATTAAATGTAATTTCTCAAAAAAGTGAGAGGATTATTATTTCTGATTGTGAAGCAAAACTTTCATACAAAAACTATGATGATTTAACTATTGTTTCATTAATAAAAACTTCAATTCATGATAATGCAGAAGATGGATTATTACATAAACATAATGACAATATAAATGTATCATTATCTAATACTCAAAATGTTTATCAAGATTTATTAAGTGAATTAGGTAACATGGCTACAGAATCAAAAGCTACAGCAAGTGGTTCTACAGAGGGGTTAACACTAACTCAAAATATTGTAAAAGATACTGAAAACCTGAATAATCAGATCGTTACAGAAAATGAAATCGTAACAAATCTTGTGCAAAAAAGTAATGATATAGCACAAGCGATTGTTGTTATTGATCAAATTGCATTTCAAACAAATATTCTCTCGTTAAATGCAGCTGTTGAAGCTGCAACTGCAGGTGAAGCAGGAAAAGGTTTTGCCGTTGTTGCTCAAGAGGTTCGAAACCTTGCTTCAAGATCTTCTGATGCAGCAAAAGAGATAAAAGATGTCGTTCTTTCGATTCAGCAAGAAACTGCACGTATGAAAGAAAGTTCTGATGTAGTAGCTGGGGTAGTTACTGAAACAAAAGAAAGAGTTAGTGTATTAATTAAACTAATGGAATCTTTTCAAAAGAATGCAGGAAGAAGTGTATTTGAAGTAGATTCAATAAGCAACAAAATTTTTGTAAACTTAGCAAAACTTGATCATGTAATTTATAAGAATAATTTATATCAACTATTATTTGGTGATAGCAATAGTTTCAAACCAAGTGAGCATACTGCATGTAGACTCGGTAAATGGTATGATTCAGGGCTTGGTAAGTCGGAATTTGGAAATACAAAATCATATTCAAGTTTAAATAAACCACATGCAACTGTCCATAGAGAAGCAAATATATTAGCTAAAGAATGTTCAGGTAATGCTGTGGTATGTTCTAAAGCAGTTATTGAAGAAAAAGTGAAATTAATTGAAAATGCAAGTGAAGATGTATTTAGAATACTAGATCAAATGTTAGAAGAAAAAAATGATATGGTTATGAAAGTAGCTGCAAAAGATCTATTTCAATAGGAGAAAATATGGAAGAAAAAAAATTTAAAATTGCTGTAGTAGATGATGAAAATGAGATATTAAGTATGTTACAAAGATTCCTAAATAGAGATGAGAAGTATTCAGTAACAACTTTTTTAAATCCAGTAACGGCAGTTTCGAGTATTGATCAAAGCTATGATCTTATTCTTATGGACATAATGATGCCACAAATGAATGGACTTGATGCTTTAGAAAAAATTATGGAAAAAAATCCTGAACAAAAAGTTATAATGATGACCGCATTTTCAACACTAGATAAAGTTTTAAAATCACATAAGTTTGGTGCTACACATTATATTATGAAACCATTTGATTCTTTACAATCAGTTGAAAAGAAAATTACTGAAGTTTTAAACTCATAAACTTTTGCTGAAATATGTCATTTAATATAAAATTATTTTTTACTTTTGTAGTATTTGGGATATTTTTAGCACTATTTTCTGTGTACTCTTTTTCAAAAGTGGCACATGAACGACAACTTCTTAATAAGCTAAAACAGTCAAATACAATGATTGTAAAAAAAGAGATGAAAATATCTCATGATATTCGAAATCTCGATAAACATTTATTATCTATAGTCCATAATAAAACATTTTATAATTACACTAAAAATGGTACAGATAAAGAATATATTAAAGGATTATTTGACACGATTACACTTTCAGGTCATGGAATTCTTCAGATTAAATATACAAATAAAAGTGATTTAGATTTAATTATAAATAGGTCTCATAATCTAAAAAAGACAGATACAATACTTTCAAGTGATATAGATAAAAAATCCTTGGATATAATCAAAGAGAAAAAAATTGGTGAGATTTGGCATTCACAAATTGGTATTAATTTAGAAAAAAAAGATACTGAAATAGCTAAAGAACCTATTTATATTATTGGTATAAATTTAGAATATGGAGTATTGAGACTTTATGTATCTGCAAAGGAGATACTAGAAATTCTTTATAATGATTATTATAAATTGTTGTTGGTTGATAAAAATAGTAATATTATTGTTGATTCAGAAAAAAAACTTTCTTGGTCAAAATATTTTCAAAAAAAAGTTGACTTGAAATTATTACTTGATGAAAAAGACTATGCATTTTTAAAATCGATTTCCTATAAGACAGAAAAGTATACTTCTATTAAGTTACAAGTAAATAATGAAGATGAAGCAACTTTAATACTAATTTATCCTGATTTTGGAACTATGATTGATAAAGAGATGTATTATGTATATATTTCTATTTTAGTTTCAACAATTATTTTGGCAATAATACTTGCATTTTTATTCTCACAGCCAATGTCAAAAATGACAAATAAAATTGAACGTTTAAATAGTAGACTTGATAAAAAAGTTGAACAACGAACAGCTCAATTAAGAGAATCACTTAGAGTTATTGATAAGTATGTAATTAGATCTGTTACAGATCCTGATGGTATGATTTTAAAAGTCAGTGATGCTTTTTGCCAAGTTTCTCAATATTCTAAAGAGGAATTAATAGGTCAAAATCAATCAATTGTAAGACATCCTGATATGCCAAAAAGCTTATTTGAGAATATGTGGACAACACTAAGATCTGGTAAAAAATGGGATGGAAAGATAAAAAATTTAGCAAAAGATGGAACATACTATTGGGTACAATCACATATAGAACCAAATTTTGTTAATAATAAAATAGTTTCATATACAGCAATACGAACAAAAATATCTAATAAGGTAAAACTAGAAGAATTAAATGCATCCTTAGAGAAAAAAATTGCAGAAGAAGTACAAAAAAGTACTGAACAGTTAGAGCTGATTCAGAAAGAACAATTAAAAAGTGTAAAATTGAGTTCAATAGGAGCATTGGCTGCAGGTATTACACACGAAATTAATACTCCACTTACTTATATAAAAGGTAATTTTGAATTAATGAAATATGATATTGAAGATTTACCTGAAAGTGATTTAAGAGAAAGTATACTCAATGATACGATTACTATAACTGACGGTTTAAATAGAATCTCAAATATAGTAGAAGCGATGAAAGAGGTTTCACAAAAATCTTCTGAAACGATAGAAAATATAAATATTTTTAATACTATTATCACTGCTTTAAGATTAAGTTATAGTAGTTCAAAACAAATCAGTAGAATATATTTAAATGAGGAGTTATTCGATATTGCGAATAATAAAGATACTTTAGTATTTAACGCACTTGGACAAAAACAAAGAATCGAACAATTATGGATAATAATTATTAATAATGCATTAGATGAATTAGTTAAAATAGAAGATTATGAGAGTAGAAAACTAAATATAAAAATTAACAAGGTTGAAGATAAAATAATTGTAGACTTTATAGATAATGCAGGTGGAATAAAAGAAGATATATTAGAAAATATCTTTGAACCATTTGTTAGTAATAAAGAAAGAGGCGGTATGGGAATAGGGCTTAATGTTGCCAAAAAGATAGTTGATGATCATGGTGGGGTAATTATTGCAAGTAATCACAATAACGGGGCACAGTTTAGAATAGAATTGCATACTGAAGGGGCAAAGTGTTAGAAAATAGTAATAGAATAAAAATAGCTTTTATAGGAGATATAGTTGGTCGACCTGGAAGAAAAATAATAAAAGAAAATTTGGATAACTTAAAAGATTTACATAATATTGATTTTGTTATTGCAAATGGGGAAAATGCTAGTCATGGTTTTGGTTTGACAATTAAAAATGCAAATGAATTATTTAATTGTGGGATTGATTTAATAACAGGTGGAAATCATTCTTGGGATAAGAAAAAGGATATGATAGCTTTGCTTGAGTCTAAACCTGTTTTACGACCAGATAATTATCCAGAAGGTGTTCCTGGAACTGGAGTAAAAATAGTCGATGTAAATGGTGTAAAATTGGCAGTTATTAATCTTATGGGACTTTATACAATGCCTCAGGTATTAAATCCATTTACTCATGTTTTAGATATAGTAGAACAATTAGAACAAGACGAAATAAAGCATATTTTTGTTGATTTTCATGCTGAAGTAACTGCAGAAAAAAGAATATTGATGCAAATATTAAAAGGGAGAGTAAGTGCAATATGTGGCACACATACTCATGTTGGAACTGATGATCAAGAGATAACAGATGGAACATATTATGTTACTGATGTTGGAATGACAGGTTGTAGAGATAATGTTATTGGGATGGAAAGTGATGTTCCTATTAAAAAAGCACTAACAGGACTAGGTGGTCATTTTAATGTACCAAATAATTGTAAATCAATTATGCAAATAGTAATTATTGAGATTGATGAAGATGGTAAATCGAAAGATGGATTTAAATTAAAATTATATGATAATAAAAAAGAAATAATTTCCCAAAGTGTTATTAATTAAATAATAGTAAATATAATCAAAATAAAATTAAAAATTAGATAAACTAAAGCAATATACATTAAGGATAACCCATATGATAATTATTCCTCAAACTAAAGGTGGTGTTGGTAAATCAACAGTTGCCATGCAGGTGATCGCTCCATACCTTTATAAAAAACATGGCAAAGCTGTAACATATATCGAAATAGATGATGAAAATAACGATTCTCAAAGTTTTACTGCAACAAAAATTGTAAATAAAAAGATGTTATCCACAAATAAAATTACAGACTTAGATGAGATGATTTTGATGGATGATAATCATGAAATCATAGTTGATGTTGGTGGAAATAAAACATCATCTTTAGTGCTAGATGAGATTGCAAAAGTTGGAACATTTGGAAATGTAAAGTGGATTGTACCTATGGGTGATGGTGAACTTGATGGTAAAAATGCAATTGCAACAATGAAAAAGCTAAGAAAGATAGAAAGAAATTCAACTGATAATTTATTTTTTGCATTAAATAGAGCAATTAGCACTGAAAAAGATTATTTAGAGGAGCAATTTATTAATTTTTTTGGACATAAATACTTAGGAAGTAATTCAACAATTACAGATTTTGTAAAAGATCCAAGGTATTTTGCAGTGAAAAATGATAAAGTTATTACAATGAGTAGATACTTAGGTAGTACAGTTTGGGAAATGGCTCATAATAATACAGACTTTGCTGTAAAAGCTTTAGAAGCTAAAGACGCAGGGGACAGAGAAGCTGCATTAAAATATCTATTTTTTAGAAGATTACAAACAGAAGCAAAAGATTATGTTTTAGGGACATTAAATCCTATATTTGTAGATTTAGATAGATGGATAGATATCAAGCAATAGGACTGATTTTATGAGTGATATGAGTTTTAAACAAGCAAAAGAATTAGCAGAACAACTTGAATTAAGTGAAATCACATTAAAACAGATGTTAAAAAAAATAGACATCGCATCAGAAAATTTTGATAATAGTTTAGCAAAACAAGAGAGTATTTTAAACTATGTCCCAAATAGTGATAAAAAATTAACGTATATGAAAATACTAGTAGGATTAAACGTAGGATTTATTTTGGGTTTAATTGTAGCAAAATATATATTTTAAGGTAAAAAATTGGCAGAAGAAAATAGAGATAATCAAGAAGATATTATAAAAATGTTTAATGAAATTGCTAAAACATATGATTTAGCAAATAGAATTTTAAGTATGGGGATAGATAAGACATGGAGAAAAAAGGCTTGTAATATGGCTTATAATTTCTATGGAAAATCACATTTAACTAAGATTGTAGATGTTGCTTGTGGAACTGGTGATTTGATGATTGATTGGGAAAATGTTGCAAATACAAATGGGATTGAAATCGATGATATTGTTGGTGTTGATCCAAGTGTTGGGATGATGGAAGTTGGTAAAACAAAAATACCACACAGAACGTTTGTAGAAGCAGGTGCTGAAGCTATGCCTATTGAAGATGAAAGTGCTGATATTATTTCTATATCTTATGGTATAAGAAATGTTGTGCAAAGAAAAGAAGGTTTAAAAGAGTTTGCAAGAGTTTTAAAAAAAGGTGGTTTATGTGTTATTTTAGAGTTTACAAAAAATGATAAAAATAATTTGCCTGCTAAATTAACAAAGTTTTATATGAACAATTTAATGCCACATATCGGTGGATTAGTATCTAAAAATAAAGATGCATATACATATTTACCAGAGTCTATTGAAGCATTTATTACAACAAAACAGATGTGTGAAGAGTTAAAAGATGTAGGATTAGAACCAATATTTGTTCAAGGATATTCTATGGATATGAGTACAACTTTTATAGCTAGAAAGATTTAAGATAAGTGAATTCCCCAATTACTGTTAGCACCTTAAATGAACAAATAAAAGGTATTTTAGAAACAACTTTTTCTTCTGTGTATGTAGAAGGTGAAATTTCTAATTTAACTTATCATAATTCAGGACATATATATTTTAGTATAAAAGATAACAAATCAACAATATCCTGTGTTATGTTTAAAGGAAATGCACAATATTTGAAGTTTCGCTTAGAAGTTGGTGCTAAAATTGTTATAAGTGGAAATATAACCGTATATACTCCACGAGGTAATTACCAATTACTATGTCAGAAAATAGAACCAAGTGGAGTAGGAGCTTTAGCTTTAGCATATGAGCAGTTAAAAACAAAACTACAAATCAAAGGTTACTTTGACAAGTCGATTAAGAAAATTTTACCAATGTACCCTAAAAATATTTATGTTATTACCTCAAATACTGGTGCAGCCATAGAAGATATGAAAAAAATATTAACTATGCGATACCCTTTAGCTAAAATGTTTTTACTACCGACACTAGTTCAAGGGGATGGTTCTAAAGAAAATATAGTAAGAAATATCGAAATTGTTGATTCTCTTGCTTCTGAGGCATTACATAATTCTATTTTGATAGTAGGTAGAGGTGGTGGAAGTACTGAGGACTTATGGGCATTTAATGAAGAGATAGTAGCTGATGCAATCTATAACGCAAAAATTCCTATAATTAGTGCCGTGGGTCATGAAAATGATTTCGTTATTTCAGACTTTGTTGCCGATGTTAGAGCTAGTACCCCATCAAATGCTATTGAGTTATCAACTCCTAATATAAATGATTTACGCCAATTTACGGACACTATTGTTAATGATTTTAATCATAAATTTAAAACTGTGCTATCTCAAAAAGAGCAGAAATTGAATCATCTAAAAGCAAGTTTTGAGCAACAATCATTTCAGAAAAGATTTGAATTTATTGAATCTAAAATAAAAAACTTAACACAACAGTTTCATAACTCTTTACATCAAATAATAAAAATTAAGGCAGATAATTTGGAGTTCTTAAAAAATAGCTTTGTATTAAATCATCCTCAGAAGAAGGATAAAAAAGGATTTGTTCAACTTACTGTAGATGAAAAGATTATGAGTATTAATGATATTGAGATTGATAATATTATTACAATTGAAAATTCCAAAGTCTCTGCAAAGTGCAAAGTTATTTCAAAGAATATAATAGATAAAATATAGTATAAAGCTTTATACAAAGAGTGAAAATAAGCTGAATAGATTTTAATCTAAATTATAATATGATAAATTAAATAAAAGGAAAATTATGGCAAGAATAGATAAACAGTTTAATAGTACAAACTCTGATGAGTATATGACATTTATACTTGGTGAAATGAAATATGCAGTAGAGTTACCAAAAATCAGAGAAATTTTAACATATCCTGATTTAATTACTACCCTACCAAATACAAGCGAATGGGTTAAGGGTCTTATTAACCTAAGAGGTGAGGTTGTACCTATTTTAGATATTAGAGTAAAATTTGGTACAGGTGAAGTTCAATATGATGAAAATACAGCTGTAATTGCTGTAATTACTGGTGATAATAGGATGATTGGTTTGGTTGTAGATAAAGTTGACGATGTACAAAAACTTGAGACTTCTCAATTATATCCAGTATCTGATATGGGTTCTGCAATTCCTTCTCGTTATTTAAAAGGTTTTGTTAGACTTGAAGATAATCAAATGTTAGTAATTA
>Ga0193963_1001265_pt1 | contig 12705 bp, 15 predicted proteins | sample FB_6_MG_FD_140359 | JGI IMG/M metagenome (GOLD analysis project Ga0193963, IMG submission 140359) | Microbial mat bacterial communities from the Broadkill River, Lewes, Delaware, United States - FB_6_MG | ecosystem: Environmental > Aquatic > Freshwater > River > Microbial mats | place: USA...
AAAAAAAAGCTTTACAGTATTTAAGAAAAGCTTTTTTTATATTACTAGGACTTTTAGGTTTAGCTACTTTTATTGGTATTGTTTTTGATGAATTTATTGTTTATTTATTATTTGAAAGAGGTGTATTTGAAAGTTCTGATACAACTCAAACTGCTATTGTTCTTACTATGTATCTTGTAGGACTTTTACCTTTTGGTTTAGCAAAAATATTTTCACTTTGGTTATATTCACATGAAAAACAAGGGCTAGCTGCAAAGATTACTATGTATTCGTTAAGTTGGAATATTGTTTTATCATTAGTGTTGATCAAACCTTATGGTATTGTAGGACTTGCTCTTGCTAGTAGCTTGAGTGGTTTTGTATTGTTTCATTTAACATTGAAAGAGTTTGGATATGCAAAATTTATAGGATTATTGAAAAATAAATTGTAAAATTCGATGTTTTTTACAATTTTTAGTTATACTTCCATTTTATTGTAGAGAAGTGTCTGAGTGGCCGAAGGTGCTTCGTTGGAAGCGAAGTTTGGTGAAAGCCAACACGGGTTCGAATCCCGTCTTCTCTGCCATATAATTACTACTTATTACTTTAAACACTAACACTATAAACAATCATTTTACTTTTAATTACTTTTAAGATATACTTAAATTATCTAAATACTATTTAAATAGTGTGGTAAAAAGTGTGGTAAGGTGTGGTAAGGAATGAGAAAGAATCTAATTAAAACAAAATTCCCTGGTATTTATTATGAATTAGATGTTCAAACAAAGATAAAGACTTATATTGCAAGGATAAAGATTGTAGGAATTATTGATACTGAACAAGTTGTCGGATATTCAAATGATGCTATCAGAACTAATCCATCAATTGCTTATGAGAAAAGAACTGAACTTATTAATAAAATAAAAAATGGTGAATCTATTAAAAAAAATGAAAATCCAATTTTGGAAGATTTTTTTCAGACATACAAAGAATATAAAAAAAATATGATTACTGAAAATAGACTATATATTTATACTTGTATCTTTAATAAGCATGTACCTCTTAATATAAAAAATAAAAAAATAAAAGATATAACAAAAGATGATTTACAAAAAATTGTTAATACAATGGTAGAAAAAAAATATAAACCCAAAAGTGTATACTCAATCAAAGATTTATTTTCACCAATTTTAAATTATGCTATGGAACTTGGAATGATAGAAAGAAATGAAGCTAAGAATTTAAAATTTCCAAAATTCGATCCAAATAGATACTTTGAAATTGAAGAATATAAAGCAAAAGCACTTTATAAAGCAATATTAGATTTACCAGATAATCAATACCGTGCTATGTTTTTATTTTTGTTGAGAGGAAGAAGAGCAGGGGAAGTTTTGAGTTTAGATTGGAAACATATTGATTTAATCAATAAGAGATACACTATAATTGACTCACAAAGCAAAATAAGGAAAACTTTATCATTTGTACTTGATACTGAACTAATTGAAGCTATAGAGTGTTTAGAGGTTAAAAAAGAGGGGTTAGTGTTTTATAATAAAAAAACTTTAAAAAAATTTGCTAATTTCCCTCAAGCACCTTGGAAAAGATTAAAATTACAATGTGATATTACGGATATGAAGTTACATGACTTTAGGCATTTATTAGGATTTACACTTGTGAATAATGGTGTGTCATTAGAAAATATTTCAAGAGCTTTAGGACATAGTAAAATTTCTACAACTCAACAGTATAGTAATCAAAAAGAACAAATGGCAAGTGAAGCTGTTGATGCTTATTTGGATTTAATGAAGTGAAATATAATCTTTGAAGAAATTAATAAGATGTTACAAATGGAGCATGGGCTTTAATAAACAGTCTATTTGTAATAATATTTGGTATCAACTACCATATTTATTACTAAAATTACTATATAATATAATAAAATTTTCCTTTACGTTTTTTGTTCAAAAAAAGAAACTATTTAAGTTAGATACAAAAGAATCTCAAGAAAAAAAGAAAATGGAAAGAGCAAATATAGAAAGAGTAAGTGGGCTACTTAAAGAAGAAAAAAACAAATATAAACTATGATACACTTACTTTAAAAGAGAAAAATAAATAATGAGTTTAATCACTCATATTTTTCATTATCTATAAAAAAGTTTTCACTATAACAAATAAAAAAGTAAGGATAGTAAAAGTTTATGAAAAAATACATAATATATTTGATAGTTTTATTAACTGTACTATTTTTTACAGGATGCAAAAAGACACCTTTGCTTCAAAATAAAATAGCTATTAAAAAAGTTGATTATCAATATTTTACAATAGTAAACACAAATCAGATAAATAATGTTTTGTATATTGATGAAATCAAGTATGCAAAAGAATTAAAATTAGAATCAAAATTTAAAAAAATTATTTTCACAAAGAAAAAAAAGTTTGTATTCTTTGGTAAAAATATTTTTAAAAAAATCAATAATAATAAATCAATAACAGTTGACTATATAGCTGAAGATAAAAATTATATATTAGTTTATAAAAAAAATATAGTTGAAATCTACGATAAAAAAAATAAAAAAATATTTAAACATAAAAAATCATCAAATAGAATTAAAATAAGCAATAACATGATAATAGAAAAAAATAAAAAAAATATTCTAATAAAAAACTTCAAAACAAATGAGCTAATAAAAGGGGAAGGAAATATATACCTTAAAAAAGAAAAGATATTATTTTTTCTGTCTCAGAATAATAAACCTGTAAATCTTCTAAAATTAGCAAAATCAATACAAGTTAAACATAAACTTGAAAATCTTGATTTCTTCAGCCCAATTTTTTTTAAAAATTTAAAAATAAAAAAAATAAAAAACAATCAGCTTAATTCGTTAAATTTATATAAATTATCTTCAAAAAATATAAATCCTTTGGGCTATATAATATCAAAACAAAAGCCTAATAAAATTGAAAAAATTAAATTTATAGATGTAAAAAACCAACCTATTGTATTAGCAAGCTTTAATACAAAAAAAAATACGTTTGATAATTTACTAAAAATAGATAATAGAATCTATGTACAAGGAGCATTGATTTACAATGATATTAGATATCAAATGAAAAATGATCCTTACAAAAAAAAATATATAAATAATAGTTCATATGTGGAACCATATAGTTCTAAACCTAATGATTATGCCTTTTTATTCTTACCGCTATTAGCAATTGATGGTATTAAAAATAGTATGAATAATATCACATCATATCAAAGGCATAAAGAAGTTAAAATAGAATTTGAAAAAGTAAATGTTTTTACTACTTATGTATGTCATAATGAGCCTAATGAATGTGATAAGTTAAATTCGGCATTATTGGATAATAAAGAAACTAGGATTGTAAAACAACAACCTATATTATCATTTAATATAAATAAAAAATATAAAACATATCTTATAGAACCACAATTTTCACAATTAAAAATAGATAATAAAATTTTCAGCTTTTCATTATCAAAAAATAATGTACTTTACTCTTTCCCTTCAAAAGTAATAAGAATAAAATAAGAACAAATGCAAGTGAAGCTGTTAATGCTTATATAAATTTGACGAAATAATAATATTTTAGGAATAGATATGATATATTTTTAAATCACAATCAAAGGATATCTAATTATGCCAGAATATAATATGTTGATAGAAAGACTTCAACAATTTTTAAATAAGTCACCTAAGTTAGATGAATTATATAAGGAATTTCAAGAATTACATGTTTTTGAACAAATTTTTATTGCTATTATTTTTTTATTTCTATTAAAATATTTCATTGGTAAAATATTTAATAGAAAAAGTAAACTTGAAATACTTAACATAAAAATTAATAAAACTAGGACTAAATTACTTAAAATGAAAAAGTCTAAACAAGAAAAAATTCTGCAACAATTTGGAAAGCAGTATAATGAGATTTTTTTTAAAGAAGTGACAAGAATTAAAACATATGATGATGCACTAAAAATTTATCATAAGATAAGATTAAATTGTCTTTTACCACATATATCACAAACTTTGAGAGTGCAAATATTAAAAGAACATATATTATGTAATATAGCTAAGGTTGATAATTTAGAAATAAATAATTATTGTTTAAATTTAACAGTTGATCTATTTGACGAAGGCTTTAAAAGTGATCTATATAGTCCAACTGCAGATGAAATTGATTTTTCTAGGAAAGTGATTAATAGTATAAAAGAATTATACATTGCAAAAACAAAAACAATAAATATTTCCTTTCAAAATGAATACTTAGAATTGATAAGAGATAGTTTTATGTTAAATAGTGTTATGGATAATGCTATTACAATGATGTCTAGAGTAAAAAGTACTGATAGTGAATCATATAATAGGCTAATTGCTAAAAATAAATTATTAATTGCTGAAAATTTAAAGATACGACAAACTATTAAAATTTCTGTTGTATTAATTGATAAAACTTATGAATATGCAAAAACATTGGATTTGAGTAATTTAGATAATGTAAAATTATTGAGTGCTATTGAAGAGGAGTTTAATGAGTTTATTAAATTTAATTTTACAAAATTAATTTTTGATAATGAAGATATTTTTTATCCAAAATTTGTAGAGTATATTTCATGTATTTATAAATATAAAACTTGTTTACCCGAGTACATATTGAAGATAAAAGAATATGAGTTTTTTAAAATAACTTTTGAAATAGTATTAAAACAAAAAAAGTATAATTTCAATATTTTGGATTCTCTTATTATTATGTGCAAAAAATTTAAAATTAATTATGATTTTATTACTTTAATTAATACTTTAATTACCATCCACTGGAGTAATTATAATGAATTAAAGAATGCTGAAAGAAGTTCAGAAATTAGTATGCTATTGTCTCAAAGAGAACAAAGAGAATTACAGGCAAGAGTGCATGAACTTATGAATAATATAAATAACCAAAGAAGTATTAATGAAAATTTAAAGATTGCAAAAGAAAATAAGAAAATTATGATTGAATCTTTAAATTTAAGTAAGTCTGCAGAATTGAATTCTCATTATGCAAGGAAAAATTCAGAAGCAAGTAAAATAAAAGCAAATGAAGCAGCATCAAGTGCAGCTTCTGCAGCATCAAGTGCAGCATATGCGGCTTCTGTAAGTCGTTAATATAATATTTATACTTATTTATTGTCTAATTGAAGCAAAGTATTTTTAGTTTTTCATTATTCATTAGTATGTTCTGTCTCTGATTTATGAGTAATAGATGAAGTTGGCATATTTCCTCTTTTTAATATATTGTATAAAATTTTATGAATTAATAAAATAAGTGTTATAAATTTTGTGTCTCTAAATTTAGTCGCCATTCCATAAGTGTGTCTAACCTATTTTACTACTAGTTCATCTTTCTTATTCTCATAAAATTTAATATATCTTTGTTTTTTATAGTCAGCCATTTTTGGATTATTTTTAGTTTCCTCAATTAATCCATTTAGTGATTCTATTTCTCTATCTGTGGTATCTACACCATCATCTACAATAGGGATTACCCCTCTTTTTGCTAATATTTGCATTGTAATCCGAGATGGTTTTCTTACAACTTTTTTTGGCTTAAAAATACTTTGAAGTTCAAAATATTTATCCCATTCTTTTGACAAAAGAGAGTTTCTATATGGAGAAGTTTCATACAACCTTTTAATATCTTCTTTCGTAAAATCATAAGACTCTAGGATACTGTCTATGTCTTCTATTTCAACCTCTTTAATGAACTTTGAAAAAACAACTCTTTCAATATTTCTTAAATGACTATATTCTTTTCTTGAAAATGTTAAATTTATTTCATCTGTCGAAATTTTATTTACAATATTTCTATTTAGTATATGTGGTAATCTATTATATGTTTTCATCTTATTGCTCCTTATTTATAGTTTTCAATATATTATCAATCGTTTCATCAACAGTATAGCCTTTATGATCAAGTAGCCTTTCCTCATAACAGCTATCATCAATATTTATAGTTGAGATAGTATCATTGTATAAAGTCTTTGTATCAACAGTATAGTTCATTTCTATATCAAAATAATGTGTATCCACATAACAAAATTTGTAATATACAAATCCATCTGTATACCAATTTTTTTCTTTATATTTATGATATTTCATCTCATTTTTTGTTACATTTAATGATAATTTATTAGAAGAATTTTGAACTATTCTATCTGTACCAATTTTTGTAAAAAGTTTATCTTTAAAGTTTAAAGTATCATTTTTAACATCAATAGAAATATATTTGACATCACTATTAAGTTTTACTATTTTTGGTGGATTTATTACGCACCCAGCTATTAAAATTGATACAATTATAGGAATTGTTATTTTTATCATTTTATAGGCTTTATAAAGGGTTTCCATATTTGTCAAATGTATCTGATATACTTTTGATATAAGAGCTTAAAAGCTCTTTATCATGTAGTTTACCAATATCAATAGTTTCAAAATCTTCACGAAAGTCAAGAGTAGCAAAAGGGTTTTCAATATCCTCTTTTAATACTACTATATCATCATCACAAAGAGTATTTTTATAATGAGTAAAATGGTAGTAGCTCTTATATTTAGCCATCTCTTTCCCCATCTCTAAAGGAACTTCATAGCTAGTTGGCGATTCCAAACTACCATATCCAGCAGTATGTACTTTAATTACTTTTATTACAACTGTTTCCATTGTTTCATAGTCCTCAATTTCATTTTAAAATTTTAATATGTTCCATTTTACAGATTAAAACAAGAATCCTTTATTAACTGGTGCTAACCCAAAAAATTCCTTTTATTTATGTACAAACTATATCCTATTTATAGCCCATAGTCAAGATTCAAAATAAAAACCTTTATTGGGATATTCTTTTTTTATAAAATTACTAATCATGTGCCATTGTGATTCATTACTATCCAAGTTATGAAGATTGTAAATATTTGATAATTCATCTCTTCCATATGACTCTTCAATTTTAAATAAATGAAAAATTGTATCAGATGTAAATTTTCGTACGTTATTTTTGATAACAAGCTCACCAAAAGGAAATCCCATAAAAGCTTTATCATACTCGAATAAAAATATATTATTAGCTCTATCATAGCTTAAAATACCAATTAAGAGACCATTCTTTGTAAATGTATTTAAATGTTCAATCATGTTCTTTCTAACTTCATAAAGAATTTGATTCCTCTTTCATTTGCTTTAATGCTTTAATGAATTTGTTAGCTTCTTTGTCTGTACCAAATCTCATACTTGCACTTTTGCCATCTGTCATAAAAAATCTTACACGAATTTGTTTTATAAAAAGACATATTAAAGAGGCTATTATAAAACCACCACCGATTATATATGCAGATTCTGGTGAAAAAAATGAGCGACTCGCTTCTGCTTCTGAAAAAAGAAAGACAGCTATAATTAGAAAAGCAATTGCTCTAAATGGTTTTCTAGTTAAGGTATTTTCTACTTCTATTTCATCAGTGATTGTATCAGCTAAAAAGAGAGTGTTGTCATCTAAATACTTGCACCCTTTGCTTGTAACCTCTATTGCTTTTGTTTCATAATATGTTTTCATAATATTTCCTTACCTATTTTTATATCTAATTTCTTGTTTATTTCTTTTTTTAAGATTCTTCTTAAACTCTTTATAGCTAAAATCGTACTCTTTTTCAAGTTCTTTTATATCTTCAAATATTTCATTTATTGTATTTTTTTCTACAGAAACTTGTGTTTCAAGTCTTTTTGACTGTTCTTTAAACATCTCCATTTCTTCTTCCATGGCATTCAAACTTGTTAGTAATGCACTTTTCTCTTCAAAAATCTGATTATAATCCTCAACTAATTCATCATAATTATCTATTATTTCATCTTTTTCTTGTTCCAATAATTCTACTTGTTCTAAAGCTTTCTTCTCTGTTTGATTAATAAAACGGCTTTCAGAATATGCTTGTAATGTTTCCTTTAGGTTTGTTCTTAATTGCTCCTCATTTAATAAAAACATTTTTTTAGATTTTTTTATAAGTGTATCAATATCTTCATTAAATTTTTCATTTAAAACTGCACAATTTTTAACCTCTTTAATTTTAATTCTAGTTTCTTTTAAAATATCATCCAACTTATCTAATTCTAGTTTTTTATGTGATGATTCTATATCTTGAGCTTTAACTTCTTTTTTTCTTCTTTGTATTTCTCTTTTTAAATTCTCTAGTTCCTCTTTTTGGTGACCGATTGATACAGAGTAGTGCTTACTTTTAGAATTTTCCTCACCTCTTTTATATCCCATCTCTTCCCAATGTTTTGCTGTTTCTGTTTGCATAACTCGTAAATCACTCTTTGTAATGTATCTCTGAACAGAGCGTCCAGTTGTTCGATTGACATTTTCAAACGTAAAATGTATATGAGGTGTTTTTTCATCAAGGTGAATGGTAAAATGAAGTAATTTTATACCATATTTTTTACATATATCATCAAGTGTTTTTTTTGCTAGTTCTTTAAATTTCTTTTGTTGAAGAAAAAAATCCTTTTTCATATCAGTAGAAAAAGTTATAATTCCATTTATGAAATAATTTCTAATCTGTGATTTTTGACGGATAGCTTTTTCATGTATTTCTTTTTGCTCTTTAGCAGAAACATTTATCTTTTCTTTTAATTTATTAAATAGTATTGGGTCTGTTTCTTTTTGAGAAAATATTATATTTTTATTTTCTAAGATGAATAAATTTTTTTGTTTTTCACTTTTTAGGTAATTCACTTTTTTAACTCGTAAATCATGTGAAAGTTGATTGATTGTTTTAGAAGTGGTTGCACCTAATATCCTAATACTAACTGTATTCATGAGAAAAGCTCCTGCTTGAATTTGTAATTAAAATCGGGGGTTTCAAAAGGGGGGCGACTGTACCCCCTTTGCCCAATAAGAACTCCGTATAGGGGGGTGCTTAGTGGGTTATACACCATTACCATATCAAATATATCATTTACATGCATATTAAGCTGTTCTGCTATCTTATAAGAATTTTTTTTCAACATTACCACCTTGTTTATAATAGATAGTAATTTTTTTATCAAAATGAGGATGATCCATCTGTACACAGCATATACCTATTATAGGATTTTCATGAAATTCACTATAAGAAGGAGCAATTTTACCTGTTTTATTAAAAATCCAATCTTCTATATCTTCACTGTGTTTCTGGATTATTTTAAAATTCAATGCATAATCATTTTTTTCATTTTTTATTGGTGAAATCTTATCACACCATCTTCTCCAATTTAATTCTCTATCTTTGATATTGATGTTGTTGTCTTTATATAATAAAAATTTGTCAAATTCATTTTCTAAGTTCGAACTATCTAGCTTTTTACTTCTAAAATATTCTTCCATTTTTTTAGAAAGTAAAGATGTCGTAGTTGTTTCTTGTGACTTGATAACGAATTTCGTACTCTCATCGTCTGTTTTACTAACACTACTACTAACATTATTTTTATCTGTTATAACAATAACATCTAACTGTGTATCTTGTTCATTTAAGGAACAATCACTATAGTCATTGCTCATCAAGTCATTTAATTCTGTATAATTAATTCCATTCTTTAAAACTAGTTTATTTTTCATTTTTAAGTAAATTGCTTTATGCCAAATGTCTAAAAGGTCTTCTTCAATTTCTTGTGTATACTTTTGCGAGTTCCTGTTAGTGTCATACCCAAAAAACAAATTAACTGTATACTTTAAAAGACGACAAGTCTTCCCTCCATTGCATGTTATTTGAGTATTTCCACCTGTTAGAGTATCAGCAGTGAATTTAGTATTAATTTTTATAGTGTTATTAATTAATCTGATATATTCTTCATCAGTAAAATCTTTCATATTTTGTCCTTAATAATATAATTTAAAACTTGACAAATTGAATTATTTAGAAAGATATGCTAATATTCTCTTTGTCGACTTACGGCTATGCTTAACTCTTATTTTGACTTGGTAGAATTTAATAAGAGTTTAAGCTACTTTTTTATTAATGGTTAAATTATTTTCTTCCATATATCTCCTTTTGTTATTTTCAAGATGTACATTTTACTTCTACTATATTTCTATCTATAAATGCCTGAAGCCAGGGTACTGTGTATATAGTTTTACGGCTCAAACGGCTGAACATAATCTGCCTATGTTGCCTAGCATTTCGTAAAGTTGTTTCACTTATTGGAGGAATTATCTCTATACCATCTAGTATAATACCTTGTGAAACTTCTTTTCCTGTGTAGTATTTTTTCATATTTTCTTCCTTTCTTTTACTTAAATAATAATTTTATTACTTTTGAAAACTGAATAGAATTATGTAATATTTTTTTTACTTTGTCAAGTTATGATAATAGATTTTATAGGTACTTAAAGCAAATATCTACCAAATATCTATAGAATATCTATAGAATATCTATACCAAAAAAAGTGTATTATTGTTACTTGCTATGTTTATAAATAATTTTTTAAAAAAATTAAAAATTTCCCCGTGAAATGAATAAATTTCAAAATTTGTTAACTTTCTCTAAAATTCTTATTAAAAAAAGTAAAATATATATGAAAAAAGATGAATAATATGTATATGAGGATGAAAAGTTATAAAATATTAGCTAGTATTGATATTAAATTTGAGATTAAAGGATTGATTTTTCTTGATAATTGTAATTGTTAAGAAGAGATGTTTTGTAATCATCATTATAATTATGTGATAGATTTTTTATTGATTTAGGTGTGGTAAAAAGTGTGGTATAGTTTTTATTTATCTCTTAAAATACTTTATTTAAAGGCTTTTAATTGCAAGTATCTTTTCGTTGGAAGCGAAGTTTTGTGAAAGCAAACGAGGGTTCGAATCCCTTCTTCTCTGCCATATAATCAAATCATATCTTCCCATAAAGTCTTTTAAACCTTTTAAATAAACCATCTGTAAGATAATATTGTCCTATGTTATCCAATACAATTTATACAAATCTAAAATCTTTTACGGTAAACTATACGGTAATTTACATTATAAAGTTACATTCAAAAAAGGATTACCGTAAAAATGCCAAAAATCACCACTCCTCTTACTGATACAGAGATACGAAAAGCTAAACCAAAAGAAAAACAATACAAAATTAGTGATGGTGCTGGACTTTGTTTAATTGTTACTGCAAAAGGATCAAAATATTTTAGATTTGATTATAGCTATAACGGTAAGCGAAAATCCATTTCTTTTGGTACTTATCCAGGAACTAGTCTAAAAGAAGCTAGAGATAAAAGAATAGCTGCTAAAGAACTATTATATAAAAATATAGATCCCTCAAATGCAAAACAAAAAGAGAAAAGTGAAAATGATACTTTTGAAAATGTAGTCAACAAGTGGCTTGAGTTTAAAAATAAAGAATGGACGAGTCCACGAACATTTAAAAATACAAAAGCAAATTTATACAATAATGCTATTCCTCTCATTGGAAATAAACTTTTTAAGCAAGTTACTAGACATGACATAATCAATATCTTTGAGACTATGAGGAAAAGAGATGTTAACGAGTTACAAAGAAGAATAGCAAATATTTTAAATAATATATATAGGTATGCAATAACATATGATATAGTAGAACACAATATAATGTCGGATATTGACCTTTCTCACATTATAAACAAAAAAACACTAAAACATTTTAATGCAGTTACAAATAAAAATGAAATAAAAATGTTAATGGAAGATATAAAAGACTATAAAAACAACTTTAAAGCTGATATAAGCACCATATACGCTCTTAAACTTGCTCCTTATGTATTTTTACGCCCTTATAACTTGCGATTCGCTGAACACTCTGAAATTGATTTAAAAAAAGGTATATGGGAGATATCAAAAGAGAAGATGAAAACAAAAAAAGATTTTGTGATACCTCTATCTACACAAGTAATAAAAATGATTAGTGAAGTGCAACAATATAGTAAAGGTAAAAGTAAATATTTATTTCCATCTCCGATAACAAATAATAAGCCAATTTCAGATAGTGCTTTGTTACATGCTTTAAAAAGAATGGGATATAAAGAGCGTATGACAACACACGGTTTTAGATCGATGTTCTCAACAATAGCACATGAAAAAATAAATGAACATGGTCATCATAGTGATATAATAGAGCTTTGTTTAGCTCATGAAGAGCGAAATCAAGTTAAAGCTGCTTATAATAGAGAAAACAAAATGAAACACTATGATGAACGAAAAGAACTTATGCAGTTTTGGGCGGATTGGTTGGATGGGCTTTAATCTTTTGAATAATAAAATCATTCATTGCATTTGCTTCATGAATAGTTTCTAAATTGAATTCAATTACAGGAAATATTTCATCTACACTATATATAAAAATTGAATAACCTATTAAATCTTTTATTTTCAAAACTGATCTAACATCTTCATATAATAATATTGTATCATCATATTTAAAACCAAATTTAGTGATTGATAATCTTTTATATTTATAAAACTGAATAATAAAAGCAAGTATAAAAAATATTATTAAAATTGGTAATGAAATAATTAGTACGGATAATATAAATGAAACTAAAGGATGATTGGAATGACCCCAATAAACTAGACATAATTTAATTCAGTAAATTAATATATCAATGATAAGAATCATTGTAAAATTTGCAAAGGTTAAAAAATGGCAAGAATAGTATATAGTGAAGAATTT
>Ga0193963_1001266_pt1 | contig 12696 bp, 9 predicted proteins | sample FB_6_MG_FD_140359 | JGI IMG/M metagenome (GOLD analysis project Ga0193963, IMG submission 140359) | Microbial mat bacterial communities from the Broadkill River, Lewes, Delaware, United States - FB_6_MG | ecosystem: Environmental > Aquatic > Freshwater > River > Microbial mats | place: USA...
AGCTGATAGCTGATAGCCCGCTCCAAGGGCGATAATTTAATCCTCAGGTGGAACTATGAATGATAAAAAGGCGTTTGCCGGTGGGTATTACATTTTATTGGCTGAAGATGATAAAATGAATCAGGTGGTTGTTACAGGCCTGGTTAAAATGTTGAATTTAGGCCGGGTTGAAATTGTAGAAAACGGCAAAGAGGCGGTGAAAATGTTTTGCTCCCATCGTTTTGACCTTATTTTAATGGATGGGGAGATGCCGGAAATGAACGGCATTGATGCCGCCCTTGCGATTAGAGCCATGGAAAAGGATAAGAATCTGTCACGAACACCGATCATTGCCCTGACGGCACATACCACACAAGAGGACAAAGCGCTTTTTTTAAATAGCGGTATGGATGAATTTTTGACAAAACCCCTTAGTCCGGAAGCGTTAAACAAAACAGTTCAAAAAGTTATCCGCAAGAGAGATTCTGATGTAATATCCGGTGGGAGAGCTGATGCAAAATCCGAAGAGAGCCGGAATTTAGAAGGCGCCATAGACGTGCCGGAACTAAAACGGATCATGACAGGCAAAAAATCTCTTTTAGACAAATGCCTGCAGGCCTTCGAATCCACCTATCCATCTATCGTGGCAAAGATGACTGTTTGTATTGAAAAAAATGAGTATGATGAATTAGAAAATAATGCACATCATTTGAAGGGTATGCTGATATATTTGGCAGCTCCCAAGGCCGTCACACTCGCAGAGCAACTCGAATCAGAGAGCGCTGCCGGGAACGCCACAAGCGCCGATTTGACTGTTCGGGTTCAGGCATTAAGTGATGAGTGCCTGAACGTCATAGACAGAATCAAGCAGGTATTGGCGGGAGATTTTTCCTGATGATCCGGTGTCTGGGGCAAAAGCAAAAAAAGGCCGATCTCACCCATGATTAAGTGGATCGGCCTTTTCTCTATTCGAGTTGGCTTAACTTAAAGTTCAATCTGTCGATTTGGTTTTAAGCAGCCGCTTTTCCTAAGTTAATGCCAACTTCCAGAGCCTTCTTGTTCAAATCAAAGAAAGCTGGGGGCATGGCATCCTGGATAACACTTATAGCTGATTCGGGTTTACAAATGCCTATCATACCGATCAGAGCCCCAACTACACATACACTGTAAACAATCGGTTTTCCGATTTCTTTAACAACAGTGTCATACATGGGCAACTCTACGATCTTGGCATCCACATTGGTAGGTGTAATATACTTCGGGTCGACGATCATGAGGCCACCCGGTTTAATTACGGAGGCATATTTATCATAGCCTTCCTGCATCAGGGCGACAAAAACGTCAGCCTTCTCAACTTTGGGGTAATAAATATTGCCATCTGAAATTAAAATGTCGGCACGGGTAGCGCCGCCACGGGCAGCAGCTCCATAGCTCTGGGACTGAATTGCGTTTTTGCCCTCAAAGATGGTAGCTGCTCTGGCAAGGATAATGGCTGTAGTGATGACCCCTTGTCCGCCAGAAGCTGTAAAAACAATTCCTGTTGATTCCATTATGCCTATCCTTTCTTCATTACCTTGTCAATGACGTTTTCTTGGTAAACTTCACAGTATTCGGGTACTTGTTCATCAACAAAAATGCCGCGTTGAATCAGATCCGGATTATCTGCCAGCTTTTTGGAGCCCATGGGTACGGTATTATCCTTGTACCATTCCATCATCTGGGGCGCCTCACCAGCCTTGTTTTTTCTTCCGAACTGGGTGGGGCACATGGACAGAATTTCAACCACTGAAAAACCTTTGTGTTCAATGGCTTTTCTGATTGTATTCTGGGCTTCTTTGGCATGGTAAACGGTAGTTCTTGCCACAAAAGTAGCGCCTGAGCCCTTAGCCAGGTCCACCAGATCAAAGGCACGATCAGGAACACCATAAGGGGCTGTAGTTGCTTTTACACCACAGCCGGACATGGGTGAATACTGTCCACCGGTCATGCCGTAGATCCGGTTGTTCATGACGATGGCAGTTATATCGATATTTCTTCTACAGGCATGGATAAAGTGGTTGCCGCCGATGGCCGTGGAGTCGCCGTCGCCAAAGGGGACAATGACTTTCAGGTTGGGATTGGCAAGCTTAACGCCTGTTGCAGTGGGAAGGGCTCTTCCGTGCATGGTATGCGCTGTGTTGAAATCCAGATACCCGGAGATTCTTGAAGAACACCCGATACCTGAGATCACGGAAACATCGTTGTTGTCTAATCCCAGATCACCGATCGCCCTGAGCATTGCGCCCATGACAGTGCCGTGTCCACAGCCGGGGCACCACATCTGGGGGAAAAATTGAGTCCGCATATATTTCTTGATATCAAATTGTGTATCGCTCATGCTATACCCCCTTTCCTGTGATCATTCTCAATGCAGCTTCAATGTCAGCAGGCTTGATGATTTGGTTGTCAACTCGGTTAGAGAAGAAAACCTTTTCAGGCTGAGTCACAACACGTCTTACCTCGTTGACAATCTGGCCCATATTCATTTCAGCCACAATCACGGCCTTGGCATTGGCACATTTTTCCCTGACAATGTCATCTGCAAAGGGCCATACGGTCTGAAGTTCTAAAACGCCGACCTTAATTCCTAACTGATTCTGATAGTCTTCGGCAGCCTGGATAGCGGACCTGGTTGTCGTGCCATAGGCAACGATGACATAGTCGGCACCATCCATGTAGTATTCTTTGTACCTGGCAAGCTCGTTGGCTTTATTTTCAATTTTGTCTACCAGGTGGTGGGTCAGGGCGTTGACATTTGCAGGACTGACGTCGGGAAATCCCAAAAGGTTATGATGAAGGCCGGTCACGTGGAAACGATGGCCTGCACCGAAATCGGACATGGGACGCTGGCCGTTTTCATCGGTACGATAGGGATAGTATTGTTCACCTACGGGAATCGTGGTTCTGATTCTATCTACAACTTCGATCTCGCCGGGTTCGGGAATGACCACTTTTTCTCTCAGGTGCTGGGTGGCCTCATCAAACATAAGAATAACAGGCGTTCTGTATTGTTCTGCGAGATTAAACGCTTCAACCGTAATTTTAAATACATCCTGGAGGTTGGAAGCTGTCATGGCAATAATGCTATGGTCGCCATGGGAGCCCCATCTGGCCTGCATCGTGTCACCCTGGGCGACATGAGTGGGGTTACCTGTGGATGGTCCGCCTCTCTGGATATTTGCGATGACACAGGGGGTTTCGGTCATACAGGCGTATCCGATACCTTCCTGCTTCAAGGAAAAACCCGGGCCGGAGGTTGCGGTCATGACCTTTTTGCCGGCAAGGGCTGCACCGATGATACAGGCCATGGAGGCGATTTCGTCTTCCATCTGGATGAATTTGCCACCTCTTTTGGGAAGCTCAGCAGCTAAACCTTCCGCGACTTCTGAGGACGGAGTGATCGGATAACCTGCAAAAAAGTCACACCCAGCATAAAGGGCGCCTTCAATGCAAGCATCGCTTCCTGGAATAAATTGGATATTCTTAGTCATTATTTATTCCCCTTCTTTCTCAATTAAAATTTCAATTGCCAGATCAGGGCACCGAAGTTCGCAAAGTTTACACCCAATGCAGTCTTCGGGGCGGGCTGCCACAGCTTTTTCATCGCTGTCCAGTTCCAGAACCTGTTTGGGGCAGAAGTGAACGCAAATACTGCACCCCTTGCACCAGTTCCTGTTAATAACGTGTGTGACGGATTTTCCTTTTGCCATAATTTCCTCATCCTCGGTTTATAACCGGATTAAAATTGGGCATGTAGTTAATAAATCTAATCGTGCTTGTCTAAGTTTTCCATTTTCAACCATGGTTTATTTATTAAAAATCTATCATGCTCTATCAAAAAAAAAATCTATTTACAACTTCTTTTATCGTTTTTTTTAATCAGGTCCGAATAACGTTTAATTTGTTATTTTTTGATTCTTGTCACTTCTCTTTTGATGGTTACCTTTTTTTAATTATGACAGAACAAAAAAAAGATACGGTCAGTGTCATTATTCCCACATTTAACCGGGCGTGGACCCTGAGAAGGGCTATTGATTCAGCCCTTGGCCAGGACTACCGGCACAGGGAAATCATTGTGGTGGATGACGGGTCAACAGATCAAACCCAGGAACTGCTGGCAGGATATAAAGATCAAATCCGGGTTCTGGTCCAGGAAAATAAAGGGGTGAGTGCGGCCCGGAACCTTGGGATTCGAGAGAGCCAAGGCAGTTTTATTGCCCTGCTGGACTCCGATGATGCCTGGGAAAAGGACAAGCTTTCCTGCCAGGCGGCCTTTTTTCAATCCAACCCCGGGGCAATGATCTGCCAGACCGAGGAAATCTGGATCAGAAAAGGCAAACGGGTCAATCCAAAGAAAAAACATAAAAAACCGTCGGGTATGATCTTTGAAGCTTCTTTAAGGCTCTGCCTGGTCAGCCCTTCGGCTGTGATGATGAGAAAACAACTCTTTGACCAAAAGGGCATGTTTAACGAGGCGTTTCCGGTATGCGAGGATTACGATCTGTGGTTGCGTATTTCCCATGACACGTCCGTGTATTTGATTGATACTCCCTTAACGGTTAAAACCGGTGGGCATGGGGACCAACTGTCCGCCTCCCACTCCCAGGATAAATACCGGATTCAGTCCATCCTGGATTTAATTGAGTCCAATGTCCTCTCTTCGGATCAGGAAGAGGCCGCTTTAAATGTATTTAAAGAAAAGTGCCGGATTTTTGCCAACGGGTGCATGAAACGGGGCAGGGAAAAAGAAGGCGCTCATTACCTGACGCTTGCTGACAGCAAGGGGGCGTCGTGAACGCCTGCTGTTGATGGGTTTATTGTCCAACTGGGTTTTGAACACAACATCCTCCACCGATTAACAAAAATCTTAAAATTCTTTTGGGAAAACAAAAGAGGACCCTTCTTTATAACAGCCATGGGCTGACCTGACATATCAACACCGAGGTACAGCCCACAACGAAGCAAGAAAATAATTCAACAACTTTTTGTTCAAACAAGGGGACGTTTTTATTTTAGAAACTGGAAATTGATTTTACCAATGGAACATGGCATTTTAAAGATATTTTATAAGAGCTGCTGTGTAAGCTACACGGATCTTTCAATTTTTGTTGTGGGTTGAGACTGGGTGTCGATAACCCAGCCCATGGCTGTTTTAAAAAATAAACTCATGCAAGGAGAATTGCAGAATGAAGTTTCAAAAAATAGTAGATGATATTTACCGCCTTGGGGTTAACATTGAAGACGAGAATTACCTTTTTGAGGGAATTTGGCCGATTCCCCACGGCATTTCCATAAATTCGTATCTGATCAAGGGTGAAAAGAATGTACTCATTGATTTGACCCAGGACATCATGGACTTTCCCAAGGCCATTACCGGACAGATGGAAGAGATCTCCCTGGCTGTGGAGGACATTGATATCATCGTGGTAAACCACATGGAGCCGGACCACGCCGGCTGGCTGCGGGAATTTTGTAAAAAAAATACCAAGGGCGTTATTTACTGTACCAAAAAAGCAATTCCCCTGCTCGAAGCCTTTGGCGAGGTGCCGGCGGACCGGGCCGTGGCCATCACGGACGGCATGACCCTGGAAGTGGGTGACTACGAGCTTCAGTTTTTTGAAACACCCAACATCCACTGGCCCGAAACCATGATGACCTATGAGACAAAGCGGAAAATTTTATTTGCCTGCGATGCCTTTGGCTCATACGGCAAGGTGGAGGAAGACACCATTTTTGATGACCAGCTCTCCGAGGAAAAACATACTTTTTTGGAAAATGAGGCATTGCGATATTACGCCAATATTGTCTCCGCATTTTCCGGCTTTGTACTCAAGGGGCTGACCAAACTGTCCGGACTGGATATCAAGATCATCTGCCCCTCCCACGGAATTATCTGGCGGGAGAACCCCGGTGTGATCATCGACCATTACAAGCGCTATGCAGAGTACAGCAAGGGGCCGGCAGAACGGGAGGTTACCCTGGTCTGGTCCAGTATGTACGGCAGTACAAAATCCATGCTGAACCTTGTGGTTGAGACCATAAGAAAGCACAAGATTCCGGTGCATGTCTACCAGGCCCCGGGCGATGACATCGGCTATATCCTGGCCAACGCCTGGAAGTCCGCCGGGCTTATTTTTGGTATGCCCACTTACGAGTACAAGGTTTTTCCGCCCATGTCCCATGTGATTGAAGAATTGCTTGTAAAAAAGGTGACCAACAAAAAGGTTTTCAGGTACGGCTCCTATGGATGGGTTGGAGGGGCACAACGGGATTTTGAATCCAAAATTGAAAAATCCGGTTGGGATCTGCTCGGATTTTACGAATGGCAGGGAGCACCCACCAGTAAGGATGAGGAGGCCATGGTCCAGGAGATTGATGCCTTTTGCCGGGAATTGATCAAGTTTACCGAGTAAAAACAGTTGTCCATAAACTTAGAGTCTGTTTAAAAATTAGGGGATCGAAGCGAAATCTCATTTTCATGGGATTGCAGCCGATTCATCTATTTTTAAACAGGCTCTTAAGCCTATCTGATTTATCGTTCAGGCACAAAATGTTATACATACAATGGTGGGCAACGCTGCGCTTTTGCCCACCCTACCAAGTTTGTTCTTTTACCATGAAGGGCATGAAGAATATTGGAGATTAACCACTTCACCCAAGTCCCATTTTCCGGCAAAAATTTTGAAGTGTATTCAGGGCTTTATCAAACTCGTATTCACCTATCTCCCGGGTAAGTTGATCAACAAGGCTTCCCATGGCATCTCCCGGAATTTGATCCCTGATTTGTCTAACAATGTTGACGGCTTCGGGGTCGTTTTCGTCTAGCATTTTTTGAAGTGTTATGAGTTGAGGTCTGAGTGCTTCAGGGGCCGGGGCAGGGTCATCCTGTGATTGTTGTTGTCCTTTTTTACCTGTTTCAAGGCGATTAATTCCTTGAATAACTTCTGAAAGACGGGCTGAAAAATCAGGCAGCAGGGTCATGGCCGTTTGGATGTCTTTGTTTCTGAGTGCATCGTCCAGATGTGTTGCTGATTCAAAAACAAGGGTTGCGCTGATATTGCCTGAAACGCCTTTAATAGTATGGGCAAGTCTTTGCGCTGTTTTTATATCCTTGGTGATCAGGGCCTGATGGATTTTAATTGCCGTATCTGCCTGATTCCCGGCGAATCTTTTTAAAAGATTTCGATACAAACTCGTGTCCCCGGTTAGACGCGTTAGTCCTGTCTGAATGTTAATGCCCGGCAGAGGCTCTAAATTTTCAGGTAATGCGCCGGTGTCAATTTTTTTGTTAGGCAAGGCCTCTTTTTCCCGGCTGGCTTTTTCTTTGACGGGCTTGACCCATTTTCTTAAGGCGATGAGTAGCTCCTTAACATCAATGGGTTTGGTTATATGATCATTCATTCCCGCGGCCAGGGCCTTTTCCCTGTCACCGGTCATGGCATTGGCCGTCATGGCGATAATGGGTAGATCCCAAAATCCCGGCAGTTGTCTGATTTCCCGGCTGGCGGTATAGCCGTCCATTTCCGGCATGTTGATATCCATGAGCACGGCGTCATATGTTGTTTTCTGTACGGCTTCTAATGCCAGAACACCGTTATCTGCCAAGTCTACTACAAAGCCGTTGTTTTCCAGAATCCCTTTGGCCACCTGCTGGTTCACCTCGTTGTCCTCGGCCACCAGAAATTTTGCGCCCTGGATTTTTGTCACGTTGGGAATTTGTTCTTTTTGGTGCCCAAAGGCGCGTGGCGGCACTGTTTTTCCCAGTGCCGCCATGATTGTATCGGACAATAAAGACGGAAAAACCGGTTTGGTCAGATAGCCGTTAAGTCCCAGGCGACTGGCCTTTTGCATTAGCTCCTCTTGGGCATAGGCCGAAACCATTATAACCAAAGGGATCATGCTTTCCAAATCGGTTTTTATTTTTTCAAAGGCTTGCAGTCCATCCATTCCCGGCATCTGCCAGTCCATGAGAACCAGGTCAAAGGGCTCACCTTGTTTGCCGGCCACATCCAACTTTGCTATACCGGCTTCGGCATTGTCCGCCTGGATGACCTTGAAGGACATACCCTTGAGCAGTTTTTCCATCGCCGTGCGGGAGATGTCATTATCGTCCACCACCAGGATTTTTTTCTTTAGGTTGTCGGCGGCGGCAAAGCGTGACGTCATCGTCTGTGAGCCAATACGTTTTAACCGGACCGTAAAAATAAAGGTGGCGCCCCGGCCATAGTCGCTTTCCACCCGGATATGGCCATTCATCATTTCCACCAGGGACTTGCTGATAAACAACCCCAGGCCTGTGCCCCCGTATTTGCGGGTGGTGGTGGTTTCTGCCTGGGAAAAGGCCTGAAATAATTTATTCTGCTGGGCTTTGGTCAGTCCGATGCCGGTGTCCTGAACGTAAAACTCAAGCCTTGCCTCATCTGCATCTTCTTCAAGTAATGCACACCCTATAATAATCTCCCCTTTTTTTGTAAATTTCACCGCATTATTGGTCAGGTTGAGAAGAATTTGGCCCAGCCGAATGGGGTCGCCTATAAGACTGTGGGGAATGTTCGGATCAATATTATAAACAACCTCCAACCCTTTTTCCTGGGCCTTGATTCCCACAAGATTGGTAACCGTCTCCAGAACATCTTCCAAAAAGAATTCAATGGCTTCCATACTCAGTTTGCCCGCTTCAATCTTGCTGAAATCAAGGATGTCGTTGATCACACCTAAAAGGGCCTTGGATCCGTTTTGAATTTTGTGGATGTAATCATGCTGGCGTGAATTCGGTTCAGTCTGGAGTGCCAGATGGGCAAAGCCGATAATGGCGTTGAGCGGGGTGCGGATTTCATGGCTCATATTGGCCAGGAAATCACTTTTTGCCTTCGTGGCTTCTTCGGCCACCTGCCTTGCTTCTTCCAGGTCAAGTGTTCGTTCTTTGACCAGGTCTTCCAGGTGACTCCGGTAGTCTTCAAGTTCCTTTTCCGCCTCCTTGATCCAGGTAATATCCTTGGCAATGGATGCAATGCCTAGATGCTTGCCTTTATCATCCTTTAACAGGGAGTAGGTAAACAGATGGGGAAGGACGGTTCCGTCCTTTCTGACGCGGCTGCCCTCGATGTTTTTTAATACTTCTCCCTTGATACAGCGTCGGTAAAGGGCATGGTGCGTGATATCCGCTTCTTTCGAGGCAAATATTCCGATATATTTACCGAGAAGCTCTTCCCTGGAATATCCGTAAGCCTCAATCGTGGCTTCATTAAGGGCCATGATGTTTCCGGAAAGATCCGTGATTAAAATCGGGTCCGAACTGTCTTCAAACACTTTGGATAATAGGCGAAGACTCTGTTCCGCCTTTATTTGTTTTGTAATATCCTTGGCTGCACCGGCAAGTCCTATGATCCGGCTGTTTTTGTCCAGAACCGCTTCATAGGCTGCAGAAATCCATACCTGGCTACCGTCCTTCCGGCGGACACGGATTTGTGCCTCTTGACGGCCTTCTCCTTTAGTCGCCGCGTCTGTGATATTTTGATAAACATCCCAGTCCCGTTTATCAAATATTTGAAAGGGATAGTCATCCATCTCCATACATTCCGCCACAGAATAGCCCGTCACCCTTTCAACGGCCTGGTTCACCCAGAGCAGTTTGCCGTTAAGGTCCCGCCAGGACTGCCAGTCGTGGGTGTGTTCCGAAATGATTCGAAGTTGCTCCTGGGACTTGGTAATTTTTTCAAGCAGGCTGTACCGTTCTGTAATATCCATGGTCAGGCCTGCGATTTTGGCTACTTGTCCCTGGGCATCCCATTCCACGACCTGTCCTGTAGAATGGATCCATATCCAGCCGGATTGTTTATGGCGCAGCCGATAATCATTTTTTAAGGTCGTTTCACCGGCAGAAATTTGCAGAAATGCGTCATCAATTAATGCAATATCATCCGGGTGAACCAAAGAAAGATAGTGATCCAGGGTCAGCGGTGCATCCTGTTCTGAATAGCCTGCGGAAATAAATAGCTGTAATGAACTATATGTGATTTCCCGGGACGGCATGTCGATCTGCCAATGATAGGCGTTGGCCACGTTCAGGGCAAAGTGGAGGCGTTCTTCGCTTTTTAATAACAGGTTTTCAGTCTGTTGCCGTTTGACAATCTCTTTTTTCAATTTCCTGTTGACCATTAACACCACTGAAATGATGACCAGGAAAATAAGGACGGCAGGGACGCTAACTTTCAGGACGTTGCGCCAGGCCATCTTTTTTTCATAATCAAGGGAGATCCACCGGTTGTGGATGGCGGTTGTTTCCCGGGGTGTCAAGGAGGCAAGGGCTTTATCCAGGATGCTGGCAAGCTCCGCCCAGTCTTTGCGCACACCCATGCGAAGCTGATTCTCAAAGTCGTCCAGAATCGCCGCAATTTTCAGCTGGTTTAAGCTGTGTCTTTTTATGTGGTAACTTGCATCTGCCGCATTAACCGCGTAGCCGGAAGCCCTGCCGCGGGCAACAGCCCGCAGTCCCTGTAGCGGGGTTTCCACAGGAACATAGATCAGTTCCGGGTACTGCATACGCAGTTGTTTGCTGATAGTGTAAGCTTTTACGACGGCAAATTTTTGCCCATTAAAATCGGAGATTTTTCTGTATGTGTCATTATTGCGGTCCACCACCAGAACATATGGGAAATCAAGATAGGGCCGGGTAAACGTAAGATAGGTTGACCGTTCCTTTGTCTTCAATAGGCCTGCCACACAATCTAATTGCCTGTTTTGGGCCGCTTTAAGTATTTCCGGCCATGAAAGCTGGGAACCGTCTTCTTTTTCCATGCGTTTAAAACGCACTTGAAGACGATTCTCGATCAACTCAATATAGTCGGCAACTATGCCCTGGTATTGTCCCTGGTCATTGATAAATTCAAAGGGAGGATAGTCAGAATCCGCCCCGAATCTAATCACCGGATGGGCTTTCAGCCATTGTCGCTCTTCTTGGGTCAACGATTTAAGAAAATGATTCGGTTCGGCATCATGGGCATGGCAGGGACTTGGAGCATTAGATAGGACCAGAAGATAAATCACGAAAATAAGTTTGAATACAAGTCGCACCATCGTATCCTGACATTTCCTTTTTTGGGGTGATGACAGCTTGTTTTACAGAAGATTTAATTTAGATCAAAAATGTTATCTATATTTATCAAAGTATCAGAATCAAAGCGCTGCGTAAAGTCGAATCAAGGTCTCTGTTTGTGTTTTATCGGATTGATTTTATTAAACAACTATAGATTTATATCCAGGGTATGCCGTTAAAAATTTTGGATAGGGCTTCCAGAGATCCTTGCAGATCAGCAAGTTTAAAGACCTCTATACTGACGGTTCCCGTGTAGTGTTTCAATGGGGCCATAATTTTGCTGAACTCGCCGGGTACCATTTTGTCAAGGCCGATGTGGGTCCGGGGCGGTTCAAGGCGCGTATCCACCCCGTGGAGGTGAATCAGATTTATTTTGGGGCCGAACAGTTCAAAGGTGCGGGATATGTCATACCCGTATTTGATATGGTGACCAAGGTCGGCACATACGGACAGGCCAAATTCATTGATCAGATCTTTGAAAAGATCCGGGGGATACCACAGGGTTTCCACACTGATTTTTGCCGGGTCTTCCAGGGCCGGTACCAGCAATTCAAGCCCCTGTCGTGCATTTTTTTGCCAGGTCTTAATGCCCTCTTTTGACGGCAGGGGCTTATCCATCTCCAGATGAAGGGTGAAGCTTGTGACGGGCGCAAGGGAAAATCGTTCAATGACCCGTTTCAGGGTATCTGCGGCGTCCCGGCGCAGCCCCAGGTCCGGTGCACTTAAGTTAATATCCGTGGGCAGGTGGACATTATAGGTCAGGTCCAGGTCCCGGGACAGTGCTGCCAGTTCCTTTACATCGTCCCGGGGCGGCATCACCCCTTCGGGTTTACTTTCAAATACCAGAAGTTCAATCTCATCAAAAAATGCACCGATTTTTTTGACATTGGGAATGATATAATCCGGATAGATAAAGGAGGTGGTGCCCAGCCTGAAAGATCTTTTGATCATGTTAAAACAGCCCCCAGGCCAACAGGCAGACCAATACCACGGAAACAAGGGCCGACAGCATCATTAACTCACAGGCCTTTTCAATGTGGGCAGGTCTGGGGTCATTGAACCCACCGCCGATATAGGGTTTGTCCACCAGCTTGCCGTGGTAGATATTGGGACCGCCGAACCGGACGCCCAGCGCCCCTGCAAAGGCGGCCTCGGGGAATCCGGCGTTGGGGCTTTTGTGGTTGCGGCCCTGGGTGAGTGCCGTGAAAAACGCCCGCCTGCCCCGGGAGAGGGAAAGCATCGCTGCTGTCGGCACAATCATGGCGATGGAGAGCCGGGCCGGAATATAGTTGGCCACATCGTCAATGCGGGCCGCAGCCCTGCCGAAGAGAATATAAGTGTCGTTTTTATACCCCACCATGGAATCCAGGGTGTTGATCATTTTGTACATCATGGCACCAGGAGCACCGAGTACCAGGGCAAAACACAAAGGCGACAGAAATCCGTCCACGAAATTTTCCGCCACAGTTTCGCAGGCCGCCCGGCTGATGCCTGCTTCTTCCAGGTCTTGGGTTTGGCGTCCCACAATATAGCCCACTTTGATTCTGGCCCGGGCTATATCACCTTCGGCTAGGGGCTTAAAT
>Ga0193963_1001270_pt1 | contig 12676 bp, 14 predicted proteins | sample FB_6_MG_FD_140359 | JGI IMG/M metagenome (GOLD analysis project Ga0193963, IMG submission 140359) | Microbial mat bacterial communities from the Broadkill River, Lewes, Delaware, United States - FB_6_MG | ecosystem: Environmental > Aquatic > Freshwater > River > Microbial mats | place: USA...
GAATATTGAACGTGGTGTAGATATGTTTGATTGTGTTATGCCTACAAGAAATGCTAGAAACGGGACTTTATGTACTTCTTTTGGAAGATTAAATATTAGAGGTGCAAAATTTAAAGAAGATGAAAGGCCAATTGACGAGGAATGCGACTGTTACACTTGTCAAAATTTTTCAAGAGCATATTTAAATCATCTTTATAGAGCGGGAGAAATGACTTATTTCAGACTTGGTTCAATGCACAATATTCATTATTATTTAAATTTAATGAAACAAGCAAGAACAGCTATACTTGATGATAATTGGATTGAGTTTAAAAAAGAGTTCTACGAAAAAAGAAAATAGGAAAAAATTTGTTAAAAATATTAACTTTTCTTTTATCTTTTAATTTACTTTTTGCAAATGAATGTAGTCCATATTTCAATCCAGAAAAGTTCTATGAAACATCAGAATCTTTAACAGAACTATTAGATGAAAACTTTCCAAACGGAATTTTTTCTAAAATAAAATTTAATAATCAAATAAGAAAAGATAAAGAAATTTTAAAAAAAGATTCTTTTATTGAAGTGGGAGAATTTATTTACCCAACTATATCAGGTCTTTGGAAATATAAAGAACTTAATGGAAAAGTTGATGAAGTAAGTTTAGCTCGTGTCGAAATATATAGGTTTGCTGATATAGATATTGCAAATACTATTAATGATGATTTTGATAATTTTTGGAATGATTATATTGAAGATGCATATGAGATGCAATTAACTCCAGAACAAACTCTTTTTAGATATAATAATGCCTATTTTACAATGTCAGTATTTATTTATGGTGTAAAAGGTGACTCAACCCCACTTAAAGGTACTGTTGTAAATCTTTGGTTAAAAGATTATACAAAAGAAGTAAATATTTACATAAAATGTATGAAGGAAAAAAATGACAGTTGATGATAAATTAATTGATAAATTAGCAAAGCTTTCATCTTTAGAAATTGAAGATACAAAAAAAGAAAACTTAAAATCTGAGCTTGCTGATATTATCAATTTTGTTGAGAATTTAAATGAAATTGATGTATCTAGTATTGAAGCAACATTTAGTACTATTGAAGGTGGAACACCTTTAAGAGAAGATGTGGCTAAACAAGACTTAGAACTATCAAAGCATATTTTAAAGCACGCTCCAAAGAGTGAAGATGGGTACTTTATAGTACCAAAAATTATAGAATAGGAGAACAATTATATGTTCAAGGTTTATGGAATAAAAACCTGAGACTCTGTTAGAAAAGCCTTAAGGTTTTTTAAGGATAACAATATAGAAGCTGACTTTTTTGATTTAAAAAAAGAAACACCAGCTTCAAATTCTATCGAGTCATGGATTGAAAAAGCGGGTATTGATGTTGTATTTAATTCTCGTGGTACAAAATATAGAAATTTAAAACTAAAAGAACTAAACTTAGATGACAATGGTAAGTTTGAATGGTTAGTAAAAGAACCAATGCTTTTAAAAAGACCTATTGTTGAATTTGAAGATAAAGTTCTAGTTGGATTTAAAGAAGAGATTTACAAAGAAACTTTTTTATAAGAAGGAATGATATATGAAATTTTTGAAAAGAAATTGGTTATTGCTATTAGTAATTATTGGTTTATTTACAGGTTGTGGAAGAGTAAGTACTGTACAAACATTTGATAATTCAAACTTTTTTGCAAAAAACAAAGCAAAAAGTAAAATAGAAAATGCAATTAAAAATGGTGCAGCAAATAAAGGCTGGCAAACAAGAAAAATTAAGAATGGCTTGATTCAAGCAAATATACTTGTAAGAAGTAAGTATTTTGTATCTGTAAATATTGAGTATACAGCCAAAGGTTACTCTATTAATTATAATAAAACAAGAAACCTAAAATATAATCCAAAAACAAAAGAGATACATAAAAGTTATAATAAATGGGTAAAAATTCTTCAAGACAATATAAACTTCCAACTGGATAGTTTAGGTATGGGAAGCGCAACTTATAATGATACTCCAAAAAGTAGCTCTAACAAAAAAGCTAAATCGTATAAAAAAGGTAAAGGTTTAAATCTTGAAGGTAAAACAATTTATATTAAACCTTATGTTAGATTTGCACCAAACTCAAGAGTTGCAAGAAATATAAAAGCAGAATGTACTTTACAAGGTTCACTAGCAAAAAGTATTGCAAAATATGCTGCAAATAACGGTGTAAACGTTGTTATTAAAAATAATATAAAATCAAGTGAACTTAAACTTGATGTTAAAATTGAACAAGCAGTTAGTTCTGGTAACGCAGCAATTGGACATAATAAGTTTGTAACTATTTCAGGTTCAATTTTAAAAGGTAATAAAGAATACTATTCTTTTGATGCAGCTAGATTATCTGGTGGTGGATACTTTGGTGGATATAGAACTTCTTGTTCTGTTTTAAATAGAATTGCTTCTGCATTAGGAAAAGACGTTGCTAACTGGCTAACAGATCCTTATGATAATGCAATGATGGGTGATACTCAACTTATCAGATAATAAACTTTATAAAAATAAGAAATAAAGCTTTATTTCTTATTTTTATCTATTGTATTGTAATCGAAAATGTTCCTGTAGCTACAATACTTTCATCTTCTAAAATATCAAATGAAAAATACTTAAAACTTTCTAACTTATTATCAAGAGTAACATTTACAATAAATTCTTTTGATTTGAGTTTTTGTAAAAGTTTTACATTTTTAACAGTTACTAAAAAACCCATACTATTATCTGTTTTATTCTCATCTAAAATTCCTGAAGAGCTTTGAGTAGCAGCTTCAATTAACATACCTAAAGAAGGGATATAATCAAATCCAATATTTACAGATGCACTTGTAAAGTCTGCATTATTTAAAGTTTTTACAAACCTAATTGGTGCAATATGGGGAATAGGGAATTCAGACATATAAATTTTTATTAGTCTTTATTCTCATTAATATATTTAACTAATGTCTCTGATGTTGCAAAAATATTAGCTGATTCTTCAACATTTTTTACTTTTACACCAAACTCTTTTTCAAGAATAAGAGTTACTTCTATTGCATCAACACTGTCAAGCCCTAGACCATCATCTCCAAAAAGTGGCATATCATCACTTATTTCATCTACACTGATATCTTCTAAATCAAGTCCAGCTATAATTTTTTCTTTTAATTCTGCAGTTGTTACCAATACTCTCTCCCTTGAATTTTTTTGCATTATACCATTATATCTCTTTAAAACCAATCTTCTTGCCAACAGAGCTTCTAGTTACTTTTATATTGTTATGTATCTTATAAGCTATATTAATTGACCCAAAATGTGATTTTAAAATAGTTCTTAAATTTTTTGACTCAAGCTCAATTTTAGACTCTACATAAATATCTAGAATCTCATCTTTTAAAGCCTTTTCATTTCTTCTTACTTTAATTAAAACAGAATCAATACCATCTATATCTTCTATTATAGTTTCTATTTGTTGAGTTGAAATTCTTTTTCCCGCAATTTTAATTAAATTAGAACTACGTCCTAATAATTTAAATTCTGTTTCATTATAAATTTCTACTATATCTTCAGTTTGATAAGGTGGTTCTACATCTTCTATTACACCATCTGTTAATATTTTAGAAGTAACAAAAGGAGATGAAACATTAAGCATTCCGTCCTTTTCACCAATAACAACACCTTCATATGCAGTTAAAATTTCTTCATCATCTTTTTTGTAACCCATTAACCCCGTTTCTGTTGATGCAAAAAGTTGCATTACTGAACAATCGTAGTGTTCATGAAAATCTTTTGCATCTTCTAATGGTAAAGGAGCAGTTGAAGTTAAAAATAAACTATTAGTAAATTTCACATCTTTTTTAATTCTATTTAATGCTTTAATAAAAACAGGAGTGGTTACAACTAAAGTGCCTTCAACTTCAGCTTCAATAGCTAACTCTTCTGGTAAAAAGTTTTCTTTTACCCAAACATCTATATTTAAATCTCTTGAAACTACGGCACCAATGTCTACACCATAAATATGAACAAAAGGAACAGTAGTTACAACTCTAGTAAACTTTCCATCTTCAATTGTCTTTAATAGTGCTTGAGATTGTTTTAATGAGTTTTCTTTTTTCTTATAAACACCTGTTGGTGTTCCTGTTGTACCTGAGGTAAAGTATAAAAATTGCATTCCTTCTTGATTTAATATATTCTCATCTAATGAGTCAATATACTTAACTAAAAATGGTTGTGATTTGTCATATACTACAGTAAATATGTCATTTTCAAAGCAATAGAGTGAATTTGATAATTGTTCAACCTTTGAAACAGGATTATCTATTTTTTTTATATCAACATAACACTTTTTATCCATATCATATATTTTCATTCTTACTCCTAATAATTATGTGATTTTAACATATTTTTTATAAACTAGTATAAAGTAAAAAGAAAATTGATATTATTCCTACTGTTATTACTAAACCAATAGAATGTAGAGCTACTGTACTACTAAAAACAAGTACTCCAAAGCCAGAAAAAGTACTAATAAGAGCATATCTTATGGCCAGTTTAGTTTTCTCTTTATTTGAAGTTTTATACATATAAATTCCATAATCAATTCCTATTGCAAGTAATATTACTAAAGCAAACATATGCATAATATTTATATCTCCTAATAAAGAAATTACAAAAAGTACTGTACTAATTGGAAATATCATATAAGAAAGGGGATACAAAATATTAGATTTTGCAATTATAAAAAGAATTAAAATAATAAATACTGTAGAAACTAGTATATATTCTATTAAAGTATTTTTCATTGATTCAGTATCTTTAGATAAACTCTTTCCTAAATCTATTGTCTGTAGGTTTTTCGTATTCTTTATATTATATTTTTTATCAGTAAATGCCATTGTATAGTAAATATTATCTTCTTCAATGATTTTAAACTTCATATCTTTTTGATAACTCATATTGCATTTCAATTCTTCTATTCCAACATAAGCATTTTTAAATATGTCGTTAAATCCTACTTCCTTCGCTGAGTCATTTATATAGTTTTTTATCTCATTAAAATCATAAGTTCTTAACTTCTCCAACTTTTCATTACATTTCTTAGAACTATATAAATATTTTCCAATACCTAAAACTTCAGGATATAGAAGTTCATACTCTTCATATTTTTGAAGAAGTTTTTCTTTACTCTTTGCACTTATAATAAAACTTTGATATTTATTATTATGAAAGTCTTTTTTGAATTTATCTGATAGATTAATTAATTTTTCATTTTGATAATCAAGGTTTTTTAAATTATTGTCAAAATTTAAATTATTATAAACAAAAACTAACATTAAGAAAGAAGCAATAATTATATATATTGGATTAATTTTTTTTAAATTTATATTTTTTTCTACTATATTTAAAGATGAAATATCTAAATATATAAAAGTCCAACTAAAAAGTAAGTATGCAATTAAAAGAGATATTGCACTAAATATTGCTAATTGTTTAAATAATTCAATATTAATAAGGCTAAAAATCATTAGAACACCAAAAGTTGTTAAAAACCCATATATTACTGATTTTTGTATAATAAACTTTCTTTCTTTAAATTTACCATGAAAATAATAATGGAACATATAATCAATTGAAATTGTACTAATACTAATTCCAAATACTAAAGCTAAAATACTAATCTCATCAAAAATCAATGAGGTTAATAAGATTGCACTTAAAATAGAACTTGTAATTACTAAAATTGTATTAAGAAATAGTTTTACATTTTTTAAAATTAAAAAATATAAAATTAATAACAAAATACTTGATATAAACATTATCAATTGAGCATCATTTTTTATAAATGATGAATTCTCAACAAGATAAAAAAAGGGAGCAAATACAATTATATTTTCATAATTATTTAGAACTTGATGTATTTTATTGTAAATAATCTTACTCTCATTTGCATTTGACGTATTAACTATAGTTTTCGCTTTTAAAACATAACCATAATTCTTTAGTTTAAAATATCTCTCACTACTAGAAGATATTGTACTAAACAAATCTAAGGGATCATAAGAGTTAATAGGTTCATAAATTACTGAGTCATATATTTGTTCATGAATATTTTTCAGCTTATGTAAAATATCTTTTTTTGACAGTTTTTTATCATCAAACTCTGCTAATAAATAATAGTTCTTCTTCAAATATTCTTTCATATTTTTTGATACATTAAAAGATATTGCAAGCTCAGATATTTCTGGCAATTCTTCTAATTTATTTGAGATTTCATATAAATCATCCAATGATTTTTTATTAAAGCCTTTTTTGGCAATAAGTATTTCATTTGATAAACCAAATTTTTTGGCAATATCAAATAACTTTATACTATTATTTGAAAGAAAAATATCTAAAAAGTTTGTTGAAAACTTTATATTAGAAGAAAAGAAAAGATATATAGTAAGTAAAGAAATAAAAATAAAAAGATTTATATACTTCATTTCTTAATTATTTCAATTGTATCTTCATTTGGTAAAAACATTTTAAAACTAAGGACTTTAGAACTTTCTATTCTAACTTCTGCACTTTTTATTTGACTTGAAATCTCTTCTAAAAAAGTTAGATAATAAACACTTTTTTCTTTTTTTACATCAAAATCTCTATTAGATTTTATTTCATTAAAATCACCTAGTCTAGTCATAATATCTATGAACTGTTGAGTAAAATATTTTGCTTTACCTTTTAGTTTGTATATCTTTCCAGAAGACCCTTCTATCGAAACATTTTCGCTATCTTTAACTATCTGCTTAAAAGAAGGCTTATTATAAGTTATTACTGTTTTATTTTCTTCAATACTAATATTACCACTTTTTTTAAACTCTGTTGAAACAGCAGAAATAAACTTTAATTCTTCAAAGTCATAACTTTGGGCAAATAGTGATAAATGAATTAACAATATTATGAAATATCGCATAACTTAGTCTTTTCTTCTTGCATAATTTTTTGTGCATATTCTTTCATTTCAATATCGCTTGAGAAATCTTCAGGATATAAAGGTTTTAACATTTTCATATGAATATTAACTTTCTTATCAGTTTTAAAACAAAAACTCTTTCTTGGAAGTAGTCTATATGCTCCTTCAATTACAATAGGAACAATTGGCTTATTCTTTTTCATAGCTAGTTTAAAAGCACCTCGTTTAAAGGGTAATAAAGTATCTCCTTCATGTCTAGTACCTTCTGCAAAATATATTACATTTTTACCCTCATCAAGATGTGTTTCAATCTCTTGAAATATTTCAGCTACCTCAGGTAATTCTCTTCCTTTTATATATCTGACTCCTACTAAATGAGAGATTTTTGCAACCATAGGAAATTTACCTAAATTTACATTTGCAAATATCAAATATTTTCTTATAAAAGTTGCTAATGCGGGAAAATCTAAAATAGATTGATGAGTAGAAATAAAAATTGCACCCTTTGGTACATCATCTAATAAATCAGGTTTTAATACAATATTTGGAGTAAGAATAAAAAACAATTTATACGAAATTGCTGCACCTGCTTGAAAAACATATTGTGGTTCTTTTACAAAAAGTTTTGAAATTAGATAAACAATATAACCTGGAACAATTAATATAGTAATTAGACCAAAAAAAATAAAGTGACCTATACTACCTAGAATACATTTTAACAGCATATACTTTCCCATAAATAATTTGAATCAATAATGATATAAAAAATAAAATATACCAGCCTACAGAAGAATAAAAAGCCCATATTTCGTTACTAGAAAAATTAACAATATAAAGATGAATTAGAGTATTAATCAACATGACAACAATCCAATAAGCATCACCATTCTTCAAAAATTTAATCTCTGCTTCTTTTAACTCTTTTTTATAAAACTTTTTTGTAAAACTTAAAATCATATTCTTTTTATTAAAATGTGAATCTATAAATAAAAATAAAAATATTATTGACAAAGTAACAGGTATATATTTAACAGTTTGAAATGATGAAAAATAGTAAGCAATACTTAAAAAACTTACATAAATACCTGGTATCAATATATCTTTATAACTCACTTTTTTTAACAATTTATAAATAAAAAAAACTATTGACATAAAAAGATATAATAAAACAACCATTCTAAGCTCAAAATAGTGTAAGAGTAACACAAATAATGGAGCTAAAAGAATGTTTATAAATTTCATTTACCTAACCATTCCTCCACTTATATTTAGTGTTTCACCTGTAATATAAGAAGCCTTATCACCTAAAAAGAATACTGATTCAGCAACATCTTCAGGTTTACCTATTCGCTTAAGAGGAATATCTTTTTTTATAGTTTTTAAATCTAAATCTTTTGTCATTTCTGATTCTATTAGACCAGGAGCTATTGCATTTACACGGATTTTATATCTTGCAACTTCTATTGATAGTGCTTTGGTAAAGGCTATCATTGCACCTTTTGCTGCTGAATAGTTTGTTTGTCCTGCATTTCCAACTAAACCTGAAACAGATGCAACATTAATTATCGCACCTTTTTTATTTGCAATCATATTTTTTATCACTGCTTTAGTCACATTATAAGTACCATTAACAGAAGTATTTATGACATCATTCCAATCATCATCTTCCATCCAGAAAAACAATTTATCTTTTGTAATACCTGCATTATTAACAAGAACATCAATTTCTAAGTTTTCTAACTTTTGATTTATTTCACTTTTATCTAGAATATCAAAACATACAACTTCTGAATTTTTTAGTTCATTTTTTAACTCTAATGCTTTTCTCTCTTGACTTCTATAATGTAAATAAACAAAATATCCATTTTCATGAAAATACCTAGCAATTGCTTCACCAATTGCACCAGTTGAACCTGTTACTAAAACTGTTTTCATACAAACTTACCTTCTTTTAAAAGCTTACATACTGTCTTAATATCTAAGTCCAGTCTTCTATCCACTTCTAATTTTGTTACATGTTTTCTAATCTCATTATAACAATTTTTAAGATGTTCTGAACATTTATCGTAGCCTCTAATATCAACAGCTTGAGCAATTCCTAAGAAAGCGATACTTAACATATTTTCTAAATCAGGAAGTTGTTTACTAAAGTTTCTAGCTGCAGTTGTTCCCATACTAACTTTATCTTGATTTAAAGATTCTGTTGGTCTTGAATATAAAGAAGCAGCATTTGTATTCATAAGAATATCAGCACTTAAAGAACTAAGCGTTACTTGAATAAGTTTAAATGCATGATGAGTAGAGTTTTCATTTAATTTTAAACTCTCTCCTAATCCCTTATTAAATTTATGGTCTATTAATAAAGCAAACTCTTTATCTAATAGATCAGCTAAATTACCAACACAAATTCTTAATGTATCCATTGCATGAGCAATATAACCACCATAAAAATTTCCTGATGTATATATTTTTTCACCAATTGGATCAATTAATGGATTATCATTTACACCATTAATTTCTGTTTGTATCCAATTTTTTGAAATATCTAAATTATCTCGAACTACACCTAAAACCTGAGGAGCACATCTTATAGAATATCTATCTTGAATATTTTGTTCTTCTTCTAAATGAAAATTCTCATATCTACTAAAAGCTTTATGTGTTAATTTTGAATCTACACATTTCCCTAAAATTTTTGCAGCTGTTGTTTTTTGCCCTAAAAAAGGTTTACTTTCATGAACAAAAGGCTCAAGAGGAGTAATATCACAAAGAAGAACCTCAAATATAGCAGCAACAAAACTTTCCATACTCTCTAATAAAAGTTCAAACTCTTGTATAGCCTTAATTGCAATTGAACTCATAGTTGCAGTACCATTGATAACGGCTAATGCTTCTTTTGCTTTAAATACATATGGTTCAATTCCTAATTCATTATAAACATCAATTGTTTTTCTCTCTTCGCCCTTGTAATAAACTTCTCTTTCACCTGCTATAACAGCTGCAATATATGATAAAGGAGATAAATCACCACTCGCACCAACAGAACCTTGAGATGGGATAATTGGATATATTTCGTTAGTTAATAAAATCTCAAATCTTTTTAATAAATCATAACTAACTCCACTTTTACCCTTTGAAAGACTAATCATCCTAATAGTTACCATTATTTTTGAAATTTCTGCACTTAAATTATCACCTACTCCAACACCACAAAACCTATAAAGATTTTTTTGTAGTTCTTCAGCTTCTTCAAAAGCAGTATAATTACTACCTGCTTCTCCATAACCAGTTGTTATTCCATAAATAGGTCTTCCATCACTAATTTGCTTTAGTAAAAATTTATGTCCAGAATTAATAAAGTCTATAAACTCTTTCTCTTTACTAAGTTCTATTTTTTCATTATGTGTAAAATCTTCATAATCTATTATTCTATTATCTACAATCATTTTCTTCTCCCCTTTTCTAAAGCTCTACTAGAACTTTTTTAATCCCTTTCTCATTCATATTTACTACACTAATAAGATCTTGTAAAGAATCCATAAGACCTTCTATTGGTAAGTTTTGTATTTCTTGTGCACCTTCTGAATCTTTCGCAATTTCAATAACAACTGCCGCTCCAGACTCAAGATATTTTGTACATTTATTTATTTGCTCAATATTTTTTATATTTATACATTCTATACAAATACATAATACTTTTTCTCCAGATACTAATGCTTGTAATGCTGCAGCTTTTAAAGTATCAAGTGATGTTTTCATCCCAGAAGATATAGTTATAATTTCATCAGTATCTTTATTTACTAATGAAAAATATGATGGAGCAGTATTATAAACACTATTCTGAAAAGAAGTTGGTGATAACATTTCATTTTCAAGTACTGCATTAGCTATTTTTGCTGTTTCTTCTAGTTCACTAAAACAACTTCCATATACAATTTTTCCACTTGTAAAATCACATTTATCACTTAAAAAAAGCATTACTTTTGAATTTCTTGTTAATCTTCTTCTTGTCATCATATGAGGAACTAATCTTTTTTCATCTAAATTTTCTAATTTTGTTTCTGCAAAAACTTTTGCTGAACTAATTATATTTATAGCTACTTTTTTCATTTACAAACTCCAAATACTAAAGAAGTGTTATTTCCACCAAAAGCAAAAGAATTACTAACTACATTCTTAATATCCATTTTAATACTTTCTTTTGGAACATTTATATTTTCATTATCAAGTTCAACTAAACCTGTTTGAGGAGGTATAATAGAATGCTTTATTACTTCACATGAAACAATTGCTTCAACAGCTCCTGCTGCACCTAAAGTATGACCTGTAATAGCTTTTGTTGAATTAACGTAAGCTTTATTTCCAAATAACTCTTCAACAGCTTTTGATTCTACATTATCATTTGCAATTGTTGCAGTTCCATGAGCATTAACATAATCTATATCTTCAATCTCAATACCTGCATCCTTTATAGCATTTCGCATAGAGTTTTTAGCTCCTGAGGCACTAGGATCTGGATTCGTCATATGGTAGGCATCACTACTTGCCCCTACTCCTTTAAGTTCTATAGAATTATCAGTTTTAACATTTTGAATAAGTATTCCCGCTACTGCTTCTGCAACATTCATTCCATTTCTATTTTTATCAAAAGGAGTACATCTTTTATCAGAAAGTACACTTAAAGAGTGAAAACCAAGAACAGTTGAGCTACAGATTCCATCTGCACCAACAACTAACACATTATCATAAGCCTCAACTTCAATAAGCCTTTTTGCTAATAGCATTGCATTTGCACTTGAAGTACACGCAGTAGAAATTGCACGAGAATCATAAAAGTTGAATTTTTTTGAAAGATGGTCACTTAATGCATTCATTGAATATCTATTTGGATCTATATTAGAATAACTTTTTTGACTATAAAAAATTTCTTCACACTCTTGCATCCCGCCAACTGATGAACCTAATATAAGTAATGTATTATGAAAATTATCTAGATTAGAATCTTTTAAAATCTTTGATGTAATATCATCTAGTACATTATAGATATTATCATACTTCATTATTCCTAAACCTGCTTTAGCATCAGGAAGATAAGATTCATTAATTGTAACAGCAGACTGTTTAGAATAAACAGCTTCCATCAAACTTTTTGTATCTCCAGCGTTACACAATAACTCATAATTATTTATATATACATTCATTTTAAACTCTCTACTTTTAACAATTTATATTTATTATCAAAATAATCAATATAAATTAAATTTTCATTGTTTTTAATTGCATTATTAACAACACTGCTTGCCATTGTTTCAAAAAAAACTGAATCTCTTTCAAATTCAAAGTCTTTACATCTATTTGAGATTACTATTTTTTTATCATTTTTTGATAGTATTTCTTTTATCTCATCATAAGAATAACTTATTATATCAAAATCTAATTTCGCTATTGCATCTTTATCATTTAGAGAAAATTTTTGATAATTTACGCTACTTACAAGCTCGCAATCTTCTTTTACAGATAATACTCTTTTCATAATTTCATTTGGTGTACTAACTAAATCTATACTGCATAGTATAGCATCTTTTTTTGTAGAATTAATCGAAGAATATAAACTAAGAAGAGTATTAATATATGTAAAATTATCAGAGATTTGAAAGATACTTTTACCCTTTATTCCTAGTGTTGAAGCGACATAATAACTTGTAGTATTTCCTAA
>Ga0193963_1001271_pt1 | contig 12671 bp, 8 predicted proteins | sample FB_6_MG_FD_140359 | JGI IMG/M metagenome (GOLD analysis project Ga0193963, IMG submission 140359) | Microbial mat bacterial communities from the Broadkill River, Lewes, Delaware, United States - FB_6_MG | ecosystem: Environmental > Aquatic > Freshwater > River > Microbial mats | place: USA...
ATTTTGGAGCGAAAAAATATTCTAGAGTTGTTAGTGCAACTAAAGTATATATATTAGGTAGTTTGATTTTGTTATTGCCATTTTGGCTAATTTTAATGATTGATCCTACTCTTATATTAGGACTTATGTTTAAAAATGCTGTTTCGACACTGAATATCATGTATTACAGAATATTTATCATGATTATACCATTTATGTCAATAACTATGATGGGATTATCATTCTTTCCTTCTATAAATAGAGGCAATATTGGTTCTATGATTGCAATGCTTAGGCAGGTGTTACTATATATTCCAGTTATGTTGATACTGCCAAGATTATTAGGCATAGGTTATGTTTATATAGGTTCTTTTCTGATAGATATAACGGTCACACTTTTGACAGGAATTTTACTGATTAGAGAGTTTTCAAAATTGAAAAAAATAAAAAATTAAATATTAGATAGGCATTGCTTTTATAGCAATGCTCTTTTTTTCTTTTACTATTTCTAATTATATGTTATAATTAATATGTATTATGTTTAGTGATAATGAAAGGAAACCTCAACTATGAAATTAAGCAAAAAAATAAGAATATTTACATTTATATTTACTATATTTACTCTTTTTATAGTTAGTGGTATTATAGAATTTTTTGGAGATAAAAATTATTATAATGTAGAATCTATTTTTTTTTATGAGACTAAAGAAGTTAGTCACAATGTTATAACTGATGAATACAACGATTTAAAAGTTTTGCTAGTGGATTGGGCAAATTGGACGAATACATATAATTTTATTGATGGAAAAAATTCTGATTATGTGAGTAATAACTTTGGTCTAAGTACTTTTCAAGAATTGAACATAGATTTTGTAATGATTTTTGATGAGAATATGGATTTAAAATATGATGCATATTATGATGGTTATAAAACAAATCATATAAAAGAAAACTACATTAATGAATTTCTTAAATCAAGAAATAAAATAGGAATAGTAGAAATTGATGGTGATTATATATTAGTTTCTTCACAAAAAATCACTGATAGTGAAGGTGAATCTCCTAAAAGGGGAATGTTTTTATTTGGTAGAAAATTAGAAGAAAATGAATTGTTAAAAATTAAAAATAATATTGGAAATAACATTAAAGTAAGTTTAGGAGAAAGAGTATTTTCTGATTATAGATATAATTATGGAATTAGTAGTGAATTATTTCATAATAGAAATGAAGAAAGTTATTATGAAATTGTTTTGCCAGTATTAAATAATAATAAATCAATGTATATGAAAATAGCGTTGAATGATGAAATTAGTTTATTAGGTGAAAAATATAAAAATAGTTATTTGATTTTAGCAGTTATTATTTTGATAACTTTTGGTATAGTATTGGATCAAATGTTTAGATGGATAGTGGTTAGAAGAATTTTAAAACTTAATTCTGAAATAAAATCTGTTTTTTCTGATGATAATATTTTAGATAGAGTTACTGTTGAAAAATACAATGATGAACTGTCTGAAGTGAGTAAAAATATCAATACTATGTTGGATAAAATTGACATTATGAATAAAGAATTATATAATAGTGCAACCTATGATAAAATGACAGGTGTATTTAATAGAGATGCAGGAATAAAAAAATTAGAAAGTATTATTGAAAAAAGGACTAATGCTGATGCTTTAATAGCCATTATTTATATTGATATTGATAATTTAAAAGAAGTTAATGATTCATATGGACATATTATAGGTGATAAATTGATAATTGATACAGTCAAATTATTGAAAGAAAATATAGGTGAAAATGATTGTATTGTTAGATTGGGTGGAGATGAATTTTTAATTTTACTTAATGGAGAAACATATGAGCCTGTTGAGAAAATTATTTCGAAAATTAAACTTAAAAACACGGAATTTAATAGTTCGAGTAATTCATTATATGATATTGAAATGAGTATAGGTTCAGCTATTTATGATAATATATATTCTACAGAAGAATTTATTGATAAAGCAGATAAAAATATGTATCTTGTAAAGAAAGATAAAAAAGATAAAAAAGATAAAAAAGAGAAGAAAGATAAAAATATATAGCTATGAAATGGAGGAATATATGAAAAGAAAGACAAAAGAAAAAATTCAATTTAATTTAAAATATATTGCTATGCTGGTTATAATTTTATTTTTATTATTTTCTTTGGCATATAAGGGTATGATATCGAGAAAGATGGAAAATGACGTATTAGAAGATATTCACAAAGAAGTAGACTTGATTTCTAAAGAAGTAGATATTTTTTTCGCTAGATATTACGAAATAATTGAGCAGATGGACACAAATGAGTTGTTTTATGAATATGTAAAACAATCTGAAATAGATGGTTATGAAAACAATTTGCTTAGTGACACTGTAGATACTTTAAAAAAAATAAAAAATTCAGATGATGATATAGGATTAGTTTGGGTAGGATTGATTAAGGAAAATAATATAGTCGGAGATGATTTGAAGTGGAAAGTGAAAGAAAATTTCAATATTACAGAAAGGCCGTGGTATCAAGACATGGTTTCAGGAGAAGATTTTATAACATTTGCCACTCCCTATATAGATGAAGGAACAGATAAACCTATAGTTTCAATAGTAAAACCTATAACAGAAAATGGTGAAATTATTGGCGTTTTAGGTATGGATATTCAGATAGATAAATTAGTTGAGTTTATTTCAACATATAAAATGGATAATGGTGGATTTGTTATTCTAACAACATCTTGTGGCGAATTAGTAGCTAGTGCAAAACCGATTAATGAGGTTAAGTTAATTAGTGATTATATAGCAAATAATAATTTTGGTGATTCTTGTGATGTTATTGAATTAAAAGAAGAATATTCCGATACCTATTTTTTCACTTATGAAAATCTTGATCTTAGTGATTGGAAGGTTAGTATAGCAGTTCCTAAAAATAATACTAGATATTTAATTAATTTGTTTAATATATTGAGTTGGATAATTTTTGGTATTTTCTTATTAATGTTAGTAATTTTGGGAGTAATGTTAAAATTATCTACTAATCTTACAGATTTAAACCTATTGTATTCAAAACTTAGAAATAGTGAAAAAGAATTACAAGAATCAAATGAAGAAATGAATGCTGCATATCAGCAGTTGTCTGCCTCTGAAGAAGAATTGCAATCTCAGTATGACGAAATTCAATCTTATGTAACTAGAATAGAAGAGCTTAAAAACAAGTATGATTTAGCAATAGAGTTAACAAATATTTCAGTATGGGACTACAATGTTGTTAATAGAGAAGTTAGATTTAACAATGCTTTTTTTACAAATACTGAATTACTAGATGGACAATACTATGATATAGATTTGTATATGTCAGATGTATTAGATGAAAATAATTATGAGTTGGTTTTGACTGCTTTCAAACAGTATATGGATGATAGAAATGAAGCACTATATACTCAATTAAATCTTAATGGCAATTGGTATTTATTACAAGGTAGATTTTGTGAAAGAGATGAAAAAGAATTATTGAGTGGAACAATAATAGATATAACTAAGATAAAAAAACAGGAAGCAGAGATAGAAAAATTAGCTAACATAGATCCACTTACGGATATACCAAACAGAAGAAATTTCAAAGGTGTTTTACAAAAATCAATAGATGACGGTATGCAAGGTGCTGTTATATTATTAGATCTTGATAATTTTAAAGAAATTAATGATACTATGGGACATGTATTTGGTGATTTTGTTTTGAAAGATGTTGCTAAAAAGCTTAAAAGTGTTGAAAGTGATAAACTTAGAGTTTCTAGATTTGGAGGAGATGAATTTTTATTAGAGATATTTGACGTTAAAGATAAAAATGAGATTATATATATAATGAAATCTTTAATTAATAAATTTAGAAAGAAAATAATTATAGAAGATGAAATAGTATTCATTACTATGAGTATGGGTATCACAATGTATCCTGAAGATAGTGGTTTAGCAGATGAATTAATTATGAATGCGGATTTAGCTATGTATTCCGTAAAAACTACAGGAAAAAATAACTACGCCTTTTATTCTTCAGATATGAGAACTAAGGCTAAAGATAGAACTAGGATTGAAAAAATATTGCGACAAGCAATAGATCATGATGGATTTAAATTGTTATATCAACCTCAAGTTGAAGTTGAGACAGGAAAAATATGCTCTTCTGAAGCTTTGATTAGATTAAAAGAATATAATATATCGCCTGGTGAATTTATTCCAATTGCGGAAGATAATGGAATTGTAATACCTATCGGAAGATGGGTTACTGAGAAAGTAATTAGTCAATTATCAAAATGGCAAGATAGTGGATATGATATAAAACCAGTATCAATAAATTTTTCTGCTAAACAATTGGCAGATGATAAGTACTTTGATTTTTTAACCTCAATGTTAGAAAAATATAGGGTTAATCCAAAATATATTGAAATTGAAATAACAGAAAGTATTTTCTTTGATGAAGAAATAGAGACAATAGAATTGTTGGAAAAACTTAGAAGTCTCGGCATTACCATTTCTTTAGATGATTTTGGTACAGGGTATTCTTCGTTTTCTTATTTGACATATCTTCCACTAGATAAATTAAAATTGGATAAGAGTTTGAGTGAAAGATTTATTGCTAACAATAATGAAGAAGTTATAGAAAGTATGATTGCATTAGCTCATAGTATTGGCTTGAAGGTAATTGCCGAAGGAATAGAAACTAAAGAACAATTTGATGTGATTAGAGACTCCGATGGAGATATTATACAGGGATACTATTTTAGTAAACCTATAGAAGCAGATAAAATGATTAAGTTGGAAAAATTTGAAATGTAGATAATAGTAAATAAAATATAAATTGAATTACGTATATCTTAAGGTTTATATTTTAGATTTTAATAATAAAAAAAGATGAATTATGATATTCATCTTTTTTTATTACGTAAACGTAACAATTAAAACCTATATATGTGGTATAAATAATATATAGTATTGTGAAAAATAGATGATTGGAGGAAATATTATGTATAGAAAAATGATTGGTTTACTGATTTTAGTTGCGTGTTTAGCAGTAATATTTTCCTCTATTTTCATATATAAAAATACTGAAGCTAATTATGAGATGTATTTAAATGAGTTTACATTTGAGGAACATAGAAAAATTGATGCTTATTATGCAAGCAAAATTGAAAGTATAAAAGGTATTGTGGAATCACATGCATACTGGGATGAAGCATTAGAATACCTAGAAAAAGAAGATGAACAGTGGTTAGCAGCAAATGCTTCGACTTATATAGTAGACAATGATATATTTTCAATAGATTACATTCTTATTGCTAATGAAGATTTATCTTTTGTACAAGAGTCAGATGAAAGGCACAAAAATACACTACTTAATAATAATTTGATTCAAGAAACTTTGAATGATGATGTAGATCATTTATTTATAGAATGCATAGACGAAATAGAATATTTAATTTATAGCACTACATTTAAAGATAACGAGTATGAAAATTCTACTGGTATTTTTGTTTCTATGTTAGAATTAGATCAAGAAATTATTAGTGAAATTAATTCTGTATTATATAAAAATGCCTTGAGCGTAGAATTATTATGTGATTCGTGTGAAGAAGATGTATTATCTCTTGATGAATTAATATTATTTCATAGTATTGGTGATACAAATTATGATTTGAAAATAATTTATGATGAAGATTATCTTAGACATTTTTTTATTTCTAATAGATCAATTTTGATTATTACTTTAGCAGTAATTTTATTATTAGTTATTGCGGTATTATCTATTGCAATGAGGAGAATAAAAAATCACATAAGTGAAATGGTCAATGCTATTGTGAATGTATCTAGAGGTAACTATAATAATAAAATAGCTACTGATAAAATGATTATGCCTGAATTAAATGTTTTAGCTGCTGCTGTAGATACATTATCTACCACTATTAATGAAAAAAACAAATTAGTAGAGCAAAATTATATTGAAATGGTAGATCTATTGTATAAATCTGTAAGTGTAATAGATGAATATACTGCTAACCATGGTTTGGCAGTAGCATTGTATTCAAAGTTTATATGCAAATGTATTAATTATAGAGATGTAGATAATATATTTTTAGCTGCAAAAATTCATGATATAGGAAAAATAGCTATACCTATATCTATATTGAATAAACCATCAAAGATTACTCATGAAGAATTTGAAATAATGAAGAAACATCCAGAATATGGATACAAGATTATTAGTCAAATCAGTTATTTTAAATATGCAAAATATGGTGTGAAGCATCATCATGAAGCATGGAATGGTACGGGCTATCCTGATGGATTAAAAGGCAACGATATTCCTATTACAGCTCAAATTATAGCGTTAGCTGATATATATGATGCACTTACAACTGCAAGAGTGTATAGAAAAGCTTTTTCTCATGAAGAAGCTAAAAAAATAATCATAGAGGAAAGAAACAAAAAATTAAATCCTATATTGGTAGAAGTATTTTTAGAAAACGAGAAGGAGTTTAAAAATTTAAATGAAAGAATAAATGGTTCAAGAGAATCTATAGAAGATATTGAAATATAATTCTTGACTTAGCTTCTATTTTAATCTATACTGAACCTAGTTCAGTATAGATTGGAGGTTATATGAATAAGATAAAAATTACAAAAGAAGAAATTTTAGATAAAGCTTTATTTATGGCAAAACAGAATGGATTAGAAAAATTAAATATAAGAAGTTTAGCTAAAAAATGTGGTGTTTCAGTAGGGTGCATATATTATTATTTTAATAACAAGAATGATTTGATTATTGAAGTAGTGACTAAATTTTGGAATGAAATATTTATTCCAATTAGTACTTTAAACTATGAGGCAAGTGATTTTATTGAATTCATCAAAAATGTTTATTCTGTTTTATTTGTCAAATTAGGAGAAAATAATTTGTATGCAAATTCCCATATGAATATGTTTAATCAAACAAATGTAGACATTGGCAGAATAAATATGGAAAATTACAAAGATCGTGTATTAAAATTTATTATTAAAATTATGAAATATGATAATAAAATTAATGATGAAGCATGGTCTAGCAATTTTAGTAAGCATGAATTTGTGGATTTCATTTTTACAAATGTATTTTTGTCTTTAGATAAAAAGGAAAAAAACATTGACTATTTATGTAAAATAGTTGAAAAAATAATTTATTAGAAAGAAGGATTTTATGAGAACAATATTTGAAGCAGGATTTGACATAGTGTATTTATCATTTGTAATAATAGTTGGTATATACATGATAGTTAAAAGTGGAAACAATAAACAATATAAATTATTTGGGGTTATGTCACTAACACTTGGATTAGGAGATTCATTCCATTTAATTCCTAGAATTTTTGCATTAGTTGCAAATGATTTTTCAAAATATGCAGTTTATCTAGGTTATGGAAAGTTAATAACATCAATTACTATGACTCTATTTTATTTAATTTTATATTATATTTATTTGATTAGATATTCGAAGGAAAAATCATTGAAAATTACTGTGACTATGGTTTTATTAGGAGTAATTAGAATAGCATTATGCTTTTTACCTGGAAATGATTGGACTAGTCTTACGCCTCCAGTTGTTTACGGAATCATTAGAAATATTCCATTTGCAATAATGGGAATTATCGTTATTTGTTTATATTTTGTGGCAAGTAGAAAATATAAAGATAGAGCACTATATAACATTTATTTATCAGTGATTTTTAGCTTCGGATTTTATATACCAGTGGTATTATGGGCACATGTCTATCCCATAATTGGTGCATTGATGATTCCTAAGACAATTGCTTATGCATATATTGTGATGTTACTTTTTAAAGAATTTCGTAAGTGTCCAAAAACATCGACAAACTTTTCATAGAAATATAATTTCATAGAAAAAACTCTGTAAAACGTTTGCAATATATGATATAATTATATTATATATTACAAACGTTTTTTAAAGGAGTTGTTAATTTATGAATAAAAATATAGTTAGCAGAAAAAAAATGATTATATTACTGACAGTTATAACAGTATTTTTTATTTTGCTAGAATACATAATTTTGGCAGATTATTTTTATAATGTGAAAAACAATGATGAACATAACATTAAACATTATGAGGGGCAATATAATACAATCGTATCTTCATATGAAAAATTAGCTAATGCATATTATGATGAAATTATCAGTAATACTACTGTATTAGAATTAGTTGATGTTGCTTATACAGGAGATGAATTAACAAGAAAAAAATCTAGAGATGAGATTTATAACCTTTTAAAACCATTGTATGATGATATGAAACTTGATAATTTTAGACAAGTTCATTTTGTTTTTCCAAACAATATAAGTTTTTTACGTATGCATAAACCTATTTTGTATGGAGATGATTTAAGTGACATTAGAGAAACTGTTAATATAGTAAATGAAACGAAAAAATTCACTCAAGGATTTGAAGAAGGACGAATATATAATGGATATAGATATGAATTCCCTCTATTTAATAAAAACAGATATATAGGTTGTTTAGAAGCAAGTATTTCTTTTTTATCTGTAATAGAAGCTGCAGATGATTTATTTAATACTCCAAGTTTTTTCATGATGAAGAAAGCAATTGTTGATGGACAGGTTATTCAATCTGAGATAGAAAATAATTATATTGCTAGTAAAATTTCTAGTAATTATTATTATGATAGAGAGGCATTTGATTACATAATTAGTAAGATGAAATATAATAAATTTATAGATGAAGCATTAAAAGATAAGGAAAAGATTGCTGAAGTAGCTTTGAAATTAGAAGAGCACAAAACTTTTGTGGTTCATTCAAAATTTGAAAAAAACGACTATTCAGTTGTTTTTTTAGAAATAAATAATGTAGTTAACAAGCATTCAGGTTATTTGGTGTTTATAAATATTGATGCAACCTATGGTATACTAAAAGTGGGTATTATTTTGAGAACAATTCTTATATCTGCTATTTATATTATTATATTTTCTACAATATGGTTTTATAGGAAATATAAATTGCAAATTGAAAGATTGAGGATTTATGATACACTTACAGGAGCTTATAATAGAAAAAAATTATATGAATCTATAGATAAAGAGATTAATCATTTTAATAGATATGGAAATTATTTTTCTATCATAATGTTAGATATAGATCATTTTAAGGAAGTGAATGATTCTTTCGGTTATTTGAATGGTGATAGTATAATAAAAGAATTAAGCGATTTGATTTTTTCTAGTATTAGAGCTACTGATAGTCTCTATAGATTTGGGGGAGATGAGTTTATAGTTCTACTATCACATACAGATATAGAAAATGCTCTGTTAGTTGCAGAAAAGTTAAGATGTATTATAGAGAGTAATGATAATTATTTGGGCTTTGTTTCTGATATTACAGTTAGTGTATCTGTGGTAGAATATAGAGCAGGTGATACATTAGAAGATTTGTTGGAAAAATCAGATGTATTGATGAGAAATGCTAAAAAATTAGGTAGAAATAGAGTTGAATATATATAATATAATTGATATAATGTATCTATTATATTGTAGGTGAGGTTATATGAAATTATTAGATAGCATAAAAGTACATGAAAGTTACAATGATTTTTTTAGTTATGAAATTTTAAGTGAGTTAGAGATTATTGAAAGTGAAATAGGAGATGATTTAAATCCGAATATAGATTTAGCATTGAGATTTTTGGAAAAAGATATAGCTGATATAAAAGTTGTTATACTTGGTCAAGATCCATACCCTCAAAAGGGTGTAGCTACTGGAAGAGCTTTTGAAGTAGGTGGACTGAATAAATGGACAGATAAATTTAGACAGGTATCGCTAAAGAATATAGTTAGACTATTGTATAAAAATTATAATGATATTGAAAACTATGAAGATATAAAAAAATTTAGTGAAATAAAACCTGTCATTGAAAATTCTAAATTTAAAATACTTCCACCAAATGAGTTATTTGAAAATTGGGAAAATCAAGGTGTTTTGCTATTAAATGCAACTTTTACTTTATTACCTGGGAAATCTAATTCTCATGAAAAGATATGGGCTAATTTTTCAGATGAACTTATTAAATATATTTCTCAAGAAAATAATAATATATCTTGGTTTTTATGGGGTAATTTTAGTATAAAAAAAGGTAGAAATATAGTTGAAGGTATGAAATATGAATCTAATCATCCTATGATGTGTAGTGCGAAAAAGGATAAAGATTTTTTAAAGTCAAATTGTTTTAAAAATACTATGGATATAATAAACTGGTTAGGTAAATAATAATTAAAAATAAAGCATATTTGCTAATGCAAATATGCTTTTAATATTCGAAAATTTTTATTTTATAATAAATTTGTGGTGAACTTTTTTACCTTTTCTAAGCATTAAACTATTCTCATTGAAGTCAGAAATTTGGAATTTATAATCCATATCTGTAAATGGTTTATCATCAATTTTTATACCATTTTGCTGGATAAGTCTTCTTCCTTCTGATTTTGATTTGATTAGATTTGCGGTTACAAGCAAGTCTATTATACTCATTCCAGTTTCTAATTGCTCTTTTGTGATTTCAGTAGAAGCTACATTGTCTAAACTTCCTCCACCAGCGAATAATGCTCTTGCTGTGTCCATAGCTTTTTTCGCATTTTCTTCTCCATGAACTATTTTAGTTATTTCAAATGCTAATACTTCTTTAGCTTTATTTATTTCTTTGTCTTTAAGTGCACCTAATCTTCTTACTTCATCCATAGGTAAGAATGTTAATAAACCTAGACATTCTTCAACTTTTGAATCTTCAACATTTCTCCAGTATTGGTAGAATTCAAATGGTGAAGTTTTGTTTGGATCTAGCCATACAGCTCCTGCCATTGTTTTACCCATTTTTGTACCATCAGCTGTAGTAAGTAGTTTGAAAGTTAATCCAAAGGCTGGTTGTTGTTCTTTTCTTCTTATTAATTCAACTCCACCAATAATATTTGACCATTGATCGTCTCCACCTAATTCTAGTTTGCAATTGTAATCTTTGTATAATCTGTAGAAATCGTATGATTGCATTATCATGTAGTTAAATTCAAAAAATGTTAATCCTTTTTCAAATCTTTGCTTGTAACATTCTGCTGTAAGCATTCTATTAACAGAGAAATGAACTCCAATTTCTCTTAAAAATTCTACATAATTCAAGTTTAGAAGCCAATTTGCATTGTTTTCAATTATTGCTTTATTATCATTGAAATCGATAAATTGTGATAATTGTTGATGAAATTTGTTAGCATTATCTTCAATCATCTCTTTAGTCATTATTTTTCTCATATCTGTTTTACCTGAAGGATCACCTACCATGGTAGTACCTCCACCTAGTAAAGCAATAGGTCTATGTCCAGCCATTTGCATATGTTTCATAGCCATTACTGTTAAAAAGTGACCTGCTGTTAAACTATCTGCTGTTGCATCAAATCCTATATAGAAAGTTACACTTTCTTTTCCTAATAATTCTTTTACTTCAGTTGGATGAGTGCATTGTGCTATAAATCCTCTTTCTTCAAGGATGTCATATACATTTCTTTTTGTTTCCATATTATATACCTCCATTTGGTTTAAAATTGAATATAAAAAAGGCTATCTCGTCTAAAGGACGAAATAGCCGTGGTACCACCTTAATTTGCAAATAAATTGCCTCAAATCTTTATCGCAGATGTGCGCTTTAGTTTCCTAAAGAAACTCCGAAATCGTAATTTCACATATATATCATATAAACTTGCACCACCCGTTTACTCTCTAAAAATCTTATATATGCTACTAGTTTTCTTCACAGTTTGAATATATGTATAGTATTATATCATAATTACGCGTAAAGTCAAGAAAATTATTTTTCATAAAAAAACAGCTAGATGACTAGCTGTTTATAACTTAGTATATTTGATGAGTAGTTAATTTATCTAGTAATGCTTGAGCAGTAAATGTTGTGTCATCATGTGCGATTACAACTAACTTATCTCCAGCATTCAAGATAGTCGGTCCATCTGGTATGGTTTCTCCAAATTCATTTTCTATAGCTATAACTAGGCAATTTTTTGGTAGACCCAAATTTCTAATGGCTTTGCCTTCAGCTTCACTGCCAGGATCAACTCTGAAATTTAAAATAACTTTTTCAAAGTCTTCATCTTTTTCTCCGTCTTTTATTTTACCAACTAAGAAATCAAGTAGTATTTCATAAACTGGTGCTGAATTCATAATTTCAGCTGTAAGATAAGCTACGATAGAAACTATAGATAAAGAGAGAACATGGTTGTAGGATGCAGTCATTTCGAAGATTAATATTATACCTGTAATAGGAGCTCTAACAATTGCTGAGAAATAACCTGCCATACCTAATATGATAAAATTAATTATGGTAGATTGATCTATTGCACCAATATTTGAAAATATTAGTCCAGAGGCTCCGCCTATATAAGCGCCAAGTATTAGTAGTGGAAAAAATATTCCACCCGGTGCTCCAGAACTAAATGATAGTATGGAAAATAACAGTTTGATAATAAAAAATATTATCATAGTGCTAAGTAACATACCCTGTTCAGATATCAAATCATGTAACATAAGTTCTCCTGTACCAACAACTTCAGGTATAGTAAAAC
>Ga0193963_1001273_pt1 | contig 12667 bp, 12 predicted proteins | sample FB_6_MG_FD_140359 | JGI IMG/M metagenome (GOLD analysis project Ga0193963, IMG submission 140359) | Microbial mat bacterial communities from the Broadkill River, Lewes, Delaware, United States - FB_6_MG | ecosystem: Environmental > Aquatic > Freshwater > River > Microbial mats | place: USA...
CCACCCAATAAAAACCCAACAGGTACCCAATATAGTGCTGTATGGAGTATCCACACCATAGGATTGGGATGAGGAAACTCTAGTTTCCATCTCAAAAGCTCTCTAGCTACTAAAATGGCTATAGCAATATCGACTATAAAGGAGCTATTGGTATATATCCCCTCTAGCAAAAGGTGAGCTACTAAAAGCCCAAATATAATCTTTAGTAAGCCCTTATCAGGTGCTACCAAAGAGTGAGAGAAGAAAGGTACCATTCTTTGTGCTACACTAAATGTAACCCAAAATAGATATAGATATATAGACATCTCAACAGATAATCCCATAAGTGGTGCATAGAGTAGAGATGATATTACAAATATAAAATGAGACAACAACCCAAACCCCATACCTAAAAGTATCCAAAATATATCTACCTTATCCTCTAACTGCGTAGAGATATATATACCTCTAAGTATCAACATACCCATAACATGACCCACAAAAAGCAAAACCATACCAAACCCAGAGAAGACAGGACTCACCAAACTACCCAACAAAAACAGTATAGATGAGAGATAAAAGATACTAAATATACGCATATAGTCACGCTTCTCTATAGCAGGAGTGGAGGTAAAGCGAGGAAATGTAGTAAATAAAAATGCAAAAAAAGCAGGAGTAAATAGAAGATAGATGATACCATAAGTATGAAACTGCGATGAGTCAATAGCTAGATGAATGATACCGTTATAAGAGAGTATAAATATAACCATAGTAACGATAGAGTTTATAAAAGCCAACACAAAAAATGGCTGATGGGGTTGAGAGAAAAAATAGTTATCGCTAGAGTCTTCACTAAATTGCAAGTGCATAAGTATTACCTTTTTTTAATATTATACCAAAAAAGAGACTCTAAGAGTATATTTTGGACTACTTTGAAGCCCCTAATAGGCTCAACTATATCAGGGTGATACATAATTTTGGGTAGTCATAGATATATACCTCAAAAGAGTATAAATCAAATATTAGATATAATATCTTTTTTAACTCTAATAGAACTATAAGGATAAGAGTATTGAGCAAACAACTAGAAGATATTTTTGATTTTTCCAAGACAAGTGATGAGTGTATCAAGTGTGGTAAGTGTATCCCTGTATGTACAATACATCAAGTAAATGCCGATGAGACTACCTCTCCACGAGGGTTTATAGAGCTTTTGGGTGCATATAAACAAGGGCATTTAAAGCTAGATAAAAATGCCAAAAATATCTTTGAGAGCTGTTTTTTGTGTACCAACTGCGTAGATGTATGTCCCAACTCTTTGCCAACAGATATGGTGATAGAAGAAGTCCGTGCTGATATAGCCCATAAGTTTGGTATATCGTGGTTCAAGCGAGGCTTCTTTTTTCTATTACGAAATCGTAAGATTATGGATTTTGTGATGAGTTTGGGGTATGCTTTCAAAAGCTGTGCCTTAGCCCAAGACCCAAAAGATAGAGGTTTGAAAGCTAGATTTTCTCTTCCACTTATCAAAAAGGGCAGACTCCTACCCTCTATGGCAAAAAAGAGCTTCCTAAATAGCTACCCAGAAGAGATATTAACCCCAAATAGAGAGACTCCACCTCAAAGAGTAGCCCTATTTATCGGCTGTCTAGCCAATTATAATTATAAGAATATCGGTGATAGTTTAGTAGATATTTTATCCACTCTCAATATAGATATGTTTATCCCCAAAAAACAGTTATGTTGTTCAGCTCCTGCTTATTTTACTGGTGATATGAGTAGTGTTGAGTATATGACCAAAAAAAATATAGAGTATTTTGAGAGTTTTATGGATGAGTGTGATGCTATGCTTATCCCAGAGGCTACATGTTCTGCTATGATGAAGCACGATTGGGCTACCTTTTTTGCCAATCACGATATGCCAGAGTGGGAGGCAAGAGCCAAGAGTATATCTCAAAAGATGTTTATGGCAACACAGTGGCTAGATAACCATACCCATCTTCAAGAGCTTCTATCCAAACGAGGCAAGAAGTTTGATACCACTATAACCTATCACGACCCATGCCATGCCAAAAAGGTACAAGGGATATATAAAGAGCCACGAAACCTACTATCACAAAACTACCCAATGGTAGAGATGAGTGACCCTAATAGATGTTGTGGGTTTGGAGGGGTCACTATGCAGACAGAGAAGTTTGAGTTTGCCAAGTTGGCAGGAAAACCCAAAGCCAAAATGATAAAAGATACCAAAGCCCACTTCGTAAGTGCAGAGTGTTCAGCGTGTAGAGTCCAACTAAGTGAAGCTATGAATGATGCCAAAGTAGAGACTATCTTCAAAAATCCTATAGAGCTTATAGCCGATGCACTCAAATGATGTTACACCACTTGAGAGAAGTCAAAAAATAGACGGGGTTGTGGGGACACAACACCCTACGCATTTTTAAACCTCTCTATCGCATAAACACGAGAACTTTTTATATCTACTATCGCTTTGGGATAATCTATCAATAGATTGGATGATAGGGCATCTTCTTTGTGTAGGAGTTTACTATCTACATCTTTTAGCTCAACTAATACCGACTTGATAAAAATCCCATCTTTGTCAAATTTTTGGCTCTGTGTGTATGGATTAAATACTCTAAAGTATGGGACGCTATCTGCTCCTGTACTCGCTCCCCATTGCCATGAGCCTACATTTGAGCTACACTCATAATCTAGTAGCTTCGATGCGAAATATCTCTCTCCCCACTGCCAAGGTAGAAATAGATTTTTGCATAGATATGATGCTACTACCATACGCAGACGATTGTGCATCTCTCCTGTTTGGTTGAGTCTCTTCATAGATGCGTCTATGATTGGTACTCCTGTTTTTCCCTCACACCATGCCCCAAAATGCTCTTGATTTTGACTCCACTCTATATCTATGCCATTGAAATTTTGAGACTCACTTTGGGGGAAGTGATATAAAATAGAGTTATAAAACTCTCTCCAAAAAAGCTCTCTAACAAAAAACTCACTAGAGGCATATTTTTTAATCTCATTAAATATCTGTTTGGGTGATATGAGTCCAAATCTTAGATGAACGGATAGTTTGGAGGTGGCATCTTTATAAAAATAGTCTCTATCCTTTTGATACTCTTCTAGTTTATATTTGAACTCATCCAAAAGCTCAAAGGCTTGTTTGTCCAGAAATAGTGGTAGCTTTTGTTTGATAAATCCTAGAGATTTGAGTGAGGGAGTATAGTTATAGTCAAATTCACAAAGCCTAAGTGGTGAGTTGATTTGATACTCCTCTATATGACTACTCTCCCAAAGAGGATGGAGGTTTTTATAAAAAGGGGTAAATACCTTATATGGTGAGCCATCAGCTTTGAGAGTATCTCTAGGGTGCAAGAGAAAGCTATCATAAAATCTCTGTAGTGGTATCATCTCCTCTATCTCTTTGTCTCTAGTGATAGCATAACTATCAAAGTCACAACTACACAACACCTCATCAAAATTATCTTTTAATTTTTCAAATACATTTGAGGGAGTATCATAAAATATAGCTAAATCAAGACCGATACTTTGAAGCTCTTTTTTGAGAGTAAGCACACTTTGATATATAAATGTGACTCTCTTATCATCACTAGGTAAACTCTGTAGTATATTTTTATCAAAGATAAATATAGGCAAAACTTCACCTCTAGCATTTGATAAAATAGCACTATCACGGATGCGTAAATCTCGTCTAAACCATAGTATCTGTCTCATTATTTATTTGCTTTTATATCACTTCTTAGAGCAAACTCTTTGGGGTATGGATTGAGAAACTTTTGAGTTTTGAGATAGCTATCATCAAATCTTTTTACATATAGATTGAGAAGTTTAATCACAGCTATCAGAGGGATTAATCCATCTTTATACTCATCACAAGCCATAAGAATATGCTCTCTCTCCTCTTTGGTTATAAGCTTTTTGAAATACCCTGCTATATGGATTAAGATATTATAGGTCTTATTTATGGTACTCTTTTTACTAATGGCTTCTAAGAACTCTATTTTGTACTCATCCAAAACAGTAGATATATCTTTTTTTTGATGATTGGCTACAATATTTCCCAAAGATTTATAACTCTCTTGCGATTTGGCATAGATAAGATACTTATAGCTACTATGAAAAGCTACAAGCTCACCAAATGATGGTGTTGTATTCAAAAATGTGTGTAACTCTCTATAGGCAAACACCTGCATCAAAAAGTTCTCTTTTAGCCAAGGGTCATTGAGCCGTCCCTCTTCTTCTATAGGTAGATATGGATAGACCTCTCTCAAAGCTTTTGCAAACACTCCTATACCTTTTTTCTGGCTAGGAGCATTACGAGGTTGATAGACTTTAACTCTCTCCATACCACAAGTGGGAGATTTGGACTTTAGTACAAAACCACAGAGGTTATCATCTTTGGCTTTTTGTGCGAAGTGATTTGAGGAGTCTTCTAACTCTTGTGTCACATCTTTGCCACTTTTGCCAATATGTACACGAACCTCTCTATCTACCTCAACTAATCTTATAGTATCTCGTGGTGTGCCAAAAATAGGCTCTTCGGGACAATAACCTACAAGTCCAAAATGCTCTGATAACTCATCCATCACAAAGCTATCTTTTGAGCCACTACCATCATATCTACACTTATGCCCCATAATACAAGAGGATACTCCTATCTTCATAACTACTGCATTTTTCTATATATATTTACCAACGACTCCAAAAAGAGAGGGTGACGATTAGGACATTTTGCCACTCTATAATCCTCAAATCCCAACTCTTCAGCCACCTCTCTATACTCTATATCAAGCTCACCCTTTGTCTCAGAGTTATCTAGCGTAAAAGAGATAGGGTATATGATAGCTTTTTTATTGGTAGCTACCACCTCTTGAAGTTTATCTTCAAGATATGGTCTAAGCCACTCCATAGGTCCTAGTCTTGATTGATAGGCTACCTCTATAGCCTTAAACTCTACCCCTTGGGCTTGTAGCTCTTTTTTGGCTACTTCTACATTGGCTAGGATATGTTGCTGATACAAATCACCCTTATCTATCGTCCGTTGAGTAAGTCCGTGAGCTGAGAATATAAGCGTGAAATCTTTGCTATCATCACTACCTATAGCCTCTTTTATTCTCTCTACGATAGCACTATTATATAGCTTATCATCATAGTAGCTATCTATAGTCTCTATCCTATCGGCTATCCCATACTTTTTGCACTCATCTGTGAGGTCTTCTATACTTGATTTGGTAGTAGTTGATGAGTAGTGAGGATAGAGAGGAATAGCATAAATCTTATCATAATCGACAAGACTAGGCACAACGCCACTAGCAAATGGTGGAGTATATCGCATCACATAAAATACATCTGCATCTACCTCTTTGGATAGCTTATGCACAAGCCTCTTGCTCTGTCCAACGATAGGAGAGATACCACCAAGTAGTGAGTAGTTATGTGTAGCCTCTTTGAGTCTTCTTTTGCGTATTATCCACCCTATCAAAGAGCGAATAGGCTGTGGTGCACCTATAATATACTTATCATTAAACATATTTTTCAAAAACACATCCACCTCAGAGAGGTCATTAGGACCACCCATATTCATCAAAACTATAGCATTTTTCATCATAAACTCTTTTTTATTTTATTATATACTTTAATTCTATTATTTTGTATGTATTTTATGTTAGTTGGTAAAATTGGTAAAATATGATTAATTTAAAGTTACATAATCACACCTTAGTCAAGTGCCACCCTTTTTATGATGATTTCTCTAAAGCGTAGTTATTTTAACATACTTTTATTTGAATTATCGTATGATTAATAATTAATCACATAAATAAAAAAAGAGAGATATGGAAACATTTTTCACCACATCAGACAAAATACACAATATAATCAAGAGTTTTAATCTCACAAAGAGGTTATTTGTATCATCTATAATCATAGGTGAGGCAAATATAGGCAAAAAATCTCTAGCCAAACATATATTTCCCAATGCCTTTGTGGTATCAGGAGATAATCAAAAAAAGGTAGAGAGTGCATTAGAAGATTATGATGAGATAATAATCACCGACTTTGAGAAGCTAACTAACCAAACTACTCTAAACCTAGATAATAAAAGAGTAATAGCCACTGCTAACTATATAGGCAACTCAGGACGCATAGATGATATGTTTGCTTTTGTATATAATATGCCCTCACTACTAGAACGACCCAAAGATATAGAGTATGTCAAGGATATATTTATCAAAAAAGCACTCTCTACTCTAAGTGTAGATGAGTCTATTATAGATAGAGATAAGATAGCTATAAATCTATCTAACAATAGCAAGAGTCTAGAGAAGTCTATATTTTTACATATATTAAAGTTCTCAATGGATAGTGAGGAGATAGAAGATATACTATACAACCATATATACGAAAACCTAGATGGAAATGATGGATACAAACAGTACCTAGCCCTATATGAGAGACCTCTAATCAAAGCAGGACTCAAAAAGTTTGGCTCACAACTACAGCTATCACAAGTTTTGGGTATCAATAGAAATACACTTAGAAAGAAGATATATGAATACGACATCAATTAATTTCAAACCATTTATAGAGTGGGATAACAATCCATTTATCCTATTTAATTATCAAGGTAAGATAATCTATCTCAATAATGCTTCTGAAATTCTATTTGGATATGTCTCCAAAAAAGAGATTTATGATATAGCAGTAGCCTATGCACCTCAAAACTTTGGATATAAGACCACGGCACTGTCACTAAACTATGACTCATTTATATTTCACGCTATTACTGTGGGGTATGAGGATGAGGAGAGTATATCTATAAGACTCTATAACACTCCACGAAATAGACCTATACATAAGATACAAAAAGATAATCTAATAGTAACAGATATAAATATACTACTAGAGGCTAACTTAGCACTATTTCGGACAAAAAATACAAATCCTCTCACGCTTCTAACTGACCAAGATTTACCTGCATTTAAGATTGACCAAAATAGCTTCTCCAAACTTCTCAGAAAGACACTTCATACATTTAGAGCATCTGCTTCTATAGATATATCTCTTAAACTACTATTTGGTCAATATGTAATCATAGAGGGCAGAAAAGAGGCAATAGTAGAGCTAGATATATCAGCAAACGGTAGATATGTAGATAGAGACAAAGAGATAGATACCCTAGCCCAAGATACAAATATCAGATGTTTCCTCAAGGAGTCCTCTATAAAGCTAGAGATACCACTCATTAGAGATTAGTGATTGATTATTAAAAGCCTATTGATTAAAAATTAATCATACAAATAGAGCTAAAAGTCATCATACTATGTTATTATTCTTTCATATATAAAAATAAAAGGACTAGTATGAAATTAAAACTTTCAGCTCTTATGGCAATGTTTTTGCCTATCTTTGCTTTTGCCGAAGATAAACTCGACTCAGGAGATACAGCGTGGATGATGGTATCAACTGCTTTTGTATTACTTATGACACCAGCAGGACTTGCACTATTTTATGGTGGAATGACACGAAGTAAAAATGTTCTAAACACTTATGCGATGGTAATGGGTGCATTTGTAGTTGCGTTTGTTGTTTGGATTATCGCAGGTTACTCTATAGCATTTGGTACAAATGAGAGTGCAATGCTCCAAAATGTATTTGGTGGATTTAACCATATACTTCTTGATGGTATTAAGTGGACTGACCTATCAGGAACTTATCCTCAATTTGTATTTATAGCATTTCAAGGTACATTTGCTGCTATTACAGTAGCTATCGCTTCTGGTTCTGTAATAGGAAGAATGAAATTCTCAACTTGGATGGTAATTGTTGTTCTTTGGGGACTATTAGTTTATGCTCCTATTACTCACATGGTATGGGGTGGAGATGGTGCTTTACTATTTGATGCAGGTGCGTTAGACTTTGCAGGTGGTACAGTTGTTCACATGAATGGTGGTTTAGCAGGACTTGTATTGGCTATACTTATTGGCAAAAGAGCAGGTTACCCTACAACTCCTATGAAGCCTTATAGTATTCTATTTACAGCAGTTGGTGCATCGTTGTTATGGTTTGGTTGGTATGGATTTAATGGTGGTTCGGCATTTGGTGCAAACGCTATCGCTGGTCTTGCTGTTATGACTACTACTGTAGCTACTGCTGCTGCTGGTGTTACTTGGATGCTTTTGGAGTGGATTGTATTTAAAAAGCCTACACTTTTAGGTATCGCTTCTGGTATCATAGCTGGTCTAGTTGCTATCACTCCTGCTGCTGGGTTTGTGAGTGTTGGTGGTGCGTTTATAGTCGGTATTGTTGGCTCTATCATAGCATTCTTCGGTGTTGTAACACTCAAGAAAAAACTAGGATATGATGACTCACTAGACGCATTTGGTATCCACTTCCTAGCAGGTCTATGGGGTGCATTAGCTACAGGTTTCTTGGCTCTAAATGACAAAGCTCTACTATGGGATGGACCACTTAAAGCAGACGGAGATAGAATGGGACAATTCTTAGTACAACTAGAGTCAGTTGCTATAGTTGGAGTATGGACTCTTATTGGTACAGTAGTTGTATATTATATAGCATCGGCACTCACAGGTGGAGCTAGAGTAGATGAAGAGACAGAATCGACTGGATTAGATGAGACTATCCACGGTGAGACTGTAGTAAATTCATAACACAAAAAGGATTAAATAATGAAAAAAATAGAAGCGATTATCAAGCCATTTAAACTAGAAGATGTCAAAGACGCTCTAGTAGAAGCAGGAATAGAGGGTATGACAGTATCAGAAGTCAAAGGATACGGAAGACAACAAGGACACTCAGAACTCTATCGTGGTGCTGAGTATGTAGTAGAGTTTATCCCTAAAATAAAAATAGAGATAGTAGTAAGTACAGAAGAGTATGCCAAAATAGCAGTAGATGCCATAAACAAATCAGCCAAGACAGGTAAGATAGGTGATGGTAAAATATTTGTAAGCTCAATAGACTCAGTGCTTCGTATCAGAACAGACGAAAGAGATGAAGAGGCACTATAAACCTCATCTCTATAATCTCAAAACACCCACGACTCTCGTGGGTTCTTACTAAAAAAATCAACCAAAAATAAACAATACTCTATATTCAATAGTTATTAAAGCTACGCTAACAGTGTTTATAATGTAGATTTAATAATTATTGTGTAACATTAGGAAGGGTCGGCTAAATATGACCCTAAAAAAAATATGGAATGAGAAGAGATTTAACTCTGGATTGCTATGGGATAGTTTTCAGTTTGACACCATATTACCTTTAAAACTATATTATTTTTAGAACTATATTACTTTTTGTCTCTATAATTTGGCTAGAGGCAAATACTAATTATCGCTATTTACTCTTCTCATTAATTCAAAAGTGAAACATAATTGAACCAACAGTAAATAAGGTGTCTAATAGAATGCTAACATAAAGATGTGACATTTGTGTGACAAACGCTCTTTTTACTACTTTTTTATCAAAATTTTTCATTTTTTTTTCAAAAGTTGTAGATTTGAAACACTTTTTTGCTTTATTATCCTCTTTCCTTTAAATAGATATAATATATTTCACAAATCAAAGGAGAAAAAATGAGATATATATATTTAATATCACTAGTTTTATCAATAAACCTACTATTTTCTAGCTGTTCTAACTCAAATAATCAAACTATACCAGCAGGATTAAATTATGGTGATTTTGATAATACATTTGTATATGATAGTAGTAGTCCATACAAAGATGTACTCAAAAAGTGTATTAGTGCCACGCAGGAGAGTGAGTCGTGCAAAATATCACAACTGCCATTTATAGCCCAAGAGAGTAGTGTCCCCACCAAAGAGATGATTATGCAAAGAGTTGTAGTATCTCATTCGTGGATGGGGGCTAGGTTTGCACAGATGCTAGATGTGTTGGATGATGATATCAAGATACTTCTAGGTGCAGTTACGGCTATTGTAATTGATGATGATATTATCCCCTCTTTCTATTGGGGGCTTACAGGTGCTATGTATATAGATGCTAGGTATCTATGGCTAAGTGTAGCAGAGGCTCAAAGTATCACTAAAAAACAAGACTACCGTAGCGATTATGCCAATGAGTTATCTTTTATGGAGATTACTAGACTTCTCAAAAATGGAGATTACGCCTCTGATTATATACCAATTGACTCTAACCAAACTAGAGTTATAGATGATATTAAGTATAACTTAGCCTCTCTTCTCTACCATGAGTTGGCTCATGCCAATGATTTCTTGCCACCTAATCTAAGGGACTCTATCAATTCAAACAACACCGTACTAGAGACATTAAGTAGTTTTGCTAACTATCGAACTACTATAAAACTCTATAATAGCTATCCTCTACAATCTACACAGCTAATGGATATGGGAGGAGTGATGTATCAAGGAGATACTCCAACGCAGATACAAAAATCTACTACAGCCCAAGAGATGGGTATATACTTTGAGGATGATAGTGCTAGTGATATGTATGCCTATAGTACACCCTATGAAGATACAGCTACACTCTTTCAGATGAGTATGATGAAGTATCACTACGATATAGAGCAAGATATAGCGTTTTTGATAGAGCCTACCAAGAGTACCAATCTATCTTGTAGTGACTATATAATAGGCTGGGGAGAGAGAAACACTATAGCCAAACCAAGCGTGAAACAAAGAGCCATATTTGTAGCACAAAACCTACTACCAAATAGTAACCTAAATACTATACTTGAGAGTAGTTTGGGTAGCTCAAGACTACTAACTAGTGGTATAGATTGGTGTAGTGCCATGCAGATAGATGCTTCACTCAAAAGAGCGAGGATTATAAATCTATCTACTAGACCTATCAGACCTGATGACTTTAGACTAAAAGGAGTATTACCTCTATGAGAGACCTCAAAAATGCACTACTACTAAAACATCTCTATCAGTTAAAAGATTTGGGTTATAGATACACATCACTAAGAGCATATAGTGCCACTGAACCCAAACTAGAGCTATTTGATGGGATTAAATCAATAGAAGCAGAGGTGTCTAACTGTACTCTATGTAGATTGAGTGAGAGCCGAAAGAGAGTTATCTTTGCAGACAAAGATAGCAACAGTAGTGCTGATTTGATGTTTGTGGGTGATTTTCCTAGTAATAGTGATGAGAGTATAGGGACTCTATTTACAGGAAGAGTAGGAGAGCTACTTACCAAAATGATAGAGAGTGTGCTACTTATCAAAAGAGATGAGGTATATCTCACCAATATACTAAAGTGCCGACCTGTAGATACATCAAATCCATCAGCTACTTATGCTCATACTTGTATGCCTTATCTTATTAAACAGCTAGAGTTTATCAAACCCAAAATCGTAGTAGCCTTTGGAGAGATAACATACCACTACCTAACGGGCGAAGATAAAAAGATAGAAGAGATAAGAGGCAAACAATATAGACAAAATGAGTATATAATCATACCCACACACCATCCACGAGATATACTCAAAAACCCATCACTCAAAAGAGAGATTTTTGAGGATTTAAAGATTATCAAAAGTGCCTTAGGTTAATAACTATTAGTCCAAAATCCTCTTGATAGCCTCAGAACATATACTCAATCCAAACGCCCCTGTGACTGCTACACAAGAGCCTTTATCTTTGCATTTGTCCTCTTCTGGTGAGAATACTACTGTGAAGTTTCTATCAAATTTGGCTTTTTTTAGCTCATTTCTTATCTTTCTAGCTAGTGCGTCTCCATGAGTTTTCCATATAGAGGCTACCTCTATCTTGCTACTATCATATCGCTTGGCAGAGCCTACTGACATTATGAGCTTCTTGTAGCACTTTTTGGCTACTTCTATCTTGACTTTGGTGGTATCTGCTGAATCTATCACTATATCATAAGGGCTAAAATCAAACTCCTCTACCCATGCCATATTCATCTGTTGGGTTATTGTTTTGATATTGGGATATAGCTTTGAGAGAGTATCTACTTTAAATTCACCTATAGCCTCTGAGCCTATCTGTCTATTTTGGTTGGTCTCATCATATATATCATAATCTATTATGGTGATGTCACTCACTCCCGAACGGTAGAGACAATCTAGGGCATAAGAGCCTACTCCACCTACTCCTAGTATGAGTATCTTACTTCTTTGTAACTTCTCAAATCCATCCTCTCCAAAGAGCATTTTGCATCTAGCAAATCTCATAACCACTCTTCAAGAGAGGCTATATCATCATAAGATGTCATATCTAACTGAATGGGAGTGATTGATACGAAGCCATCATTTATAGCTTGGAAATCTGTTATGTGTCCCTTGGTGGGCATCCACTCTAATCTTGGTAATCCTATCCAGTAGTATTCTAATCCTCTAGGGTTGTGATGCACCTCAGCGTGAAATCCATAATGCTTGACACCTGCTCTTGTGATTTTGAACCCTTTGCACTCATCTTTTGGGATAGGAGGGATATTTATATTGAGAAACTTCCTAGCAGGGAGAGGGAACTTACCCTCAAATATCTTCTCTACCAACTCTACTATACTATCTGTTGCCAAACCATACCCAAACTTGGCTATGGTATCATCTCCATGTCTAATATATACTTGTGATATAGCAATAGCAGGAATACCCTGAAGCACTGCCTCCATA
>Ga0193963_1001274_pt1 | contig 12662 bp, 8 predicted proteins | sample FB_6_MG_FD_140359 | JGI IMG/M metagenome (GOLD analysis project Ga0193963, IMG submission 140359) | Microbial mat bacterial communities from the Broadkill River, Lewes, Delaware, United States - FB_6_MG | ecosystem: Environmental > Aquatic > Freshwater > River > Microbial mats | place: USA...
CTTTGGAAGTATCAAATATTCTATAAATTAAAAATTAAATCTGTGTCAGATAGGTGTTCTAATAATCTATCCCCATAGCTTTTCTGACTTTTTCTAAGTTTGCTTGAGCTAATTGATTAGCTTTTTCACTACCTTTTTTTAATATATCCATGATATGGTCAGGATTCTTAGCTAATTCTTCTCTTCTTTTTCTGATAGGCTCTAATTCTTCTTGCATAACATCATTTAAAAATCTTTTAACTTTCACATCACCTAAACCACCTCTTGTATAATGATTTTCTAGCTCTTCTAAATTTGTATACTCTGAAAGATATCTTTTGAAATGTTCATCATGGCAAAACGCTCTGAGATATGTAAATACTGTATTATTTTCTACATTTCCTGGATCTTTTACATTTATATGATTTGGATCAGTGTACATTTTCATTATTTTTGCTTTTACATCTTCTGCTGAATCTGCAAGATATATGCAGTTTCCAAGTGATTTGCTCATCTTAGCTTTTCCATCTATTCCCGGTAATCTGAGACAAGTTTTTCTGCTTGGTAAAACTGCTTCTGGTTCAACAAAAGTTTCTGCATATAGGTTGTTAAAGCTTCTAGCTATTTCTCTAGTTTGCTCAATCATAGGAAGTTGATCTTCACCCACTGGTATAATATTAGCGTTAAATGCTAGTATATCTGCTGCTTGGCTGATAGGATATACAAAAAATCCAGTAGGAATATTCATCTCAAAATTCCTCATTTTTATCTCTGATTTCACTGTTGGATTTCTCTGTAGTCTAGCCACTGTAACTAAATTCATAAAGTAGAATGTTAATTCATACAAGGCGTTTATCTTAGACTGTATATAAATTGTTGATTTTTCTGGATCTATTCCACAAGCCATGTAATCTAGTGCCACTTCTATGATATTATCTCTAACTTTTTGCACATTATTAAAATTATCTGTAAGAGCTTGAGCATCTGCTATCATAATATACATGTCCTCATAATCACCTTGATTTTGCATCTCAACTCTGTTTTTCAATGAACCAGCATAATGCCCAATATGCAATCTCCCTGTTGGTCTGTCTCCTGTTAATACAATATTTTTCATAATTTTATCCTCTTTTCTTTAATTTTTAATATAAAAAAAGCCCTTGTCCTATATGATAATAGGACAAAGACTGTACAATCTCTGCGGTGCCACCTATCTTGATGAAGTTGAATTCATCCACTTACAACATACCTTCATATGTCTACGATTTTTACGAGCCGCTTTCTCGTTAGCTTTTACTTTTCAAATTTATAATAGATACTATCTACATAAATAGAATTTCCTGCTACCCTCATAAGTCCATTCACATCGCTGCAACGCAGAATTTCCACCATCATCTGCTCTCTATAGCTACTAAGCTACTGCTACTCCTCTTAATCAAAGGTTTATAGATTTTATATAATTTATTGCATTATAACACCAATGTTTTAATCTGTCAATCTATAGATTAAACTTATGTTTATTTCTATATATTTAATTTTGAGCAATTATATTATAACTCTTTACTTAAATTTTATAGTTTTCTGCTTGTTTTGTATATAATTCTGCATATACATTGTTTGAATCTTCTAAAAGTTCTTCATGATTTCCTCTTTGAATGATAAATCCTTTATCTAGAACTAATATGTCTTCACAAAATCTACAACTTCCCATTCTGTGAGAAATATATATACTTGTTTTGTTTTCTGTTATTTCTTTAAATTTACTATATGTTTCATACTCACTTATTGGGTCTAACGCAGATGTAGGTTCGTCTAATATAACAAAAGGCGAATCCTTGTATATCGCTCTAGCAATAGCTATTTTTTGTAATTCACCACCGCTAAATTCAACACCATTAGCATCATATTTATATATATTTGTATCAATATTTTCAGGCAAACTTTTAATTCTTTCTTCTACACCAGATAGTTTTAATGCTTCTAGAATTTTATCCTCATCAGCATATTTACCTATAGCTACATTTTCTTTTATAGAAAGTGCTAATAACTTAAAATCTTGGAAAACTATTGAAAACAACATTTTATATTCTTCATAATTATAATCTCTTATATCTACACCATTCAAGCTAATAAATCCTTCAGTTGCCTCATAAAGCCTGATTAATAGTTTGATAAAAGTTGTTTTACCAGCTCCGTTTTTACCAACTATAGCTAATTTCTTTCCAAAATCTATTCTGCATGATACATTTCTAAGAACATATTCATCATTATGCGGATATTTAAATGATACATCATGAAACTCTATTACATATTTTTTTTCTTCACTTCTTCTAATATCAAGCTTACCACTTTTTTGAACATTTTCGACATCTAGAAAATCATTAAAAACTCTAATATATTCTGTTTGTAGTTTAATTAATTGGTTTAAATCTATTATTTTTACTATAGATGCATTAAACATACTTATAGCATTAACATACTTAACCATACCTCCTATTGTAATACTTTTTGCTAATGCTTTTATAACTACTAGGATATATGTTATCAAAGTATATATTGAGCTACTTAAAATATTCCAACTTTCTTTATTTTTATTTGAAGTATAATAATGCTTTCCAAAAAAGCTTTTAGCATCTTCAATATATTTCGAATAACTAGTATTAATCATATCTTTCATGGCAAATATTCTAATATCCTTACCAAATGGATATTTTAAATAAACATTATTTGTATAATAATTTAACTGCCTCTCAACTCTTCTGTTCTCATTAAATAATTCACTAGAATGTCTTTTAGATTTTTTCGCTACATAATTATTAAATCTAAAGTTCAATACAGTGATAATAATAATTGCAGCTATAGACACAGTTTTTGATGCCAATATATTTATAGCAAATATAGAACTTGAAGCCGAGCTAAGACACAACTCTAATATCAATGCAAAAGATATAAGAATTGTAAAAATATTTTTAGCTAATTCTCTATAGTAACTGATAAATGCAACTATACCACCAGTGTGCTCCATAGTATATTCTGCATCAGTAATTTGCTGAAGTGTTTGAGGATTTTCTAATACACTATAATCAATTTCCATCGCTTTAGAACTTATAAGTACAATCATTTTTTGCTGAATATTTTTAGATTTATAATTATTAATCTTATCTAAAAAATCTATTATAATTCCAAATATGAATTTTGCTACTACCATTATAATTAGCAATTTCACTATTTTATCTATATCTTTAAGCACAATAGTATCTATCACCATCGTCCATAAAATCAACTCTATATAAGGGGTTACTCCTGATATTATTGATTGCAATACATTTAAAGGTATTGCAATTTTATCTATTTTATGCACAAATAATAAACTTTTTAATCCGTCTTTATAATGACTAAATTTATTTCTAAAATTCTTAAGCATCTATATCACCCCCTCTTTGTAATATGAGGACTGAAATTTGAACATTTTTGCATATTCCTTATTTTTCTTCAATAATTCTGAATGATTACCTTCTTCTACTATTTTTCCATGTTCTAAAACAATTATTCTATCGCAGAACTTAGTAGAACTCAATCTATGAGATATAAATATGCTCGTTTTATTATTAACCAGTACGTTATATTTATTATAAATTTCACTCTCTGCTATTGCATCTAATGCTGCTGTTGGCTCATCAAGTATTATGACTGGACTATCCTTATAAAGTGCTCTAGCTAGCATCAATTTTTGTATTTCTCCTCCTGATAATATAATACCATCCTCATCGAATTCTTTTGACATCATACTATTGCATCCATTTTTCAAAGAATTAATTTTATCTGATAATCCAGATAATTCTAAAACTCTTTCTATTTTTTCAAAATCTATATTTTTTGTATTTAGACATGAAATGTTTTCTGCTATTGAATGTGGTAATACTCGAAAATCTTGAAACATAACAGAAAATAATTTAAAATAATCTATTTTTCTGTATTCATTTATATCTATTCCATTTATATAGATTTTTCCTTCACTCGGCTTATATAATCCAGTAATTAATTTGACCAAAGTCGTTTTACCTGCTCCGTTATTTCCTACCAAGGCTAATTTCTCACCCTTTTTAATTACTAAATTAAAATCATCAAATATTTTTTTATCTGTTCCAGGAAATTTAAAAGAGATATTTTCAAGTTTTATTTCATATATTTCTTTTAAATTAATATCTTGAAAATTTTTGTCAGTATCTTGATTATTTTCAATATTATCATCTAATTCTAATATGGTTCTTGAATTATTAACATTTATATTATTTGATTGTAGATATTTTATAGAGTTAAATATTTGATCTATCCAATTATTTACACCCAATATCAAACTACATAATAAAACAAAAGAATCCACACTCAAATCAGATTTTAACTCTTTTATCACAATAAAATAGATTAATCCATATTTTATAGCAGTCAATATGTGCTCAAATATATTTACTAAATAATCTATAGTGAACTCTTTTCTAAACCATTTTTTTCTCAACGCATAGAGTCCCGTATATGTATCAATTACCCAATTTTTCATATTGTATAGACGTATATCTTTTGCGTTTTCTAAAGATTTAGATTGTGTAAACAAATATTTCAATTTTGCATCTATCTTCAACCATCTATCTTGATTTTTCACAATCCACTTTTTCTTAAAAGTATTAGCAAATATAGATAAGGCTGATATAATTATAAGAATTATGGCCATTTTTATATTTATTGTTGATATAACAAGACTATAAAAAATGAGACCTAATACACTCTGTATCAATATCGTAAAATCCAAAAGCATCTTGCTGAATCCTACATGAAATCCATCAAAATATGAATCAACCCCTGCATTAAACAAAGCTCTATTAGAAGAAATATCTATATTTTCAAAATTTGTATCAATAATATGATTATAATAATCTATTCCCTTGCACATGCGTTTCATGGTTATTTTTTCATCTACATTTCTTTCCAATCTCTTGTACATAATAAGTATTGAATAAACCACAAAAAAATAAACAATTAAGTTAATTAGTACCCGAATTTCACTGCTATTTTCATTTAGTAATTTGATAACAAAGGTTGGTAGATATGTTATAGCAAACATAGTAAATAGTTTACATATAGCTATGATAATTTCATGAAATACATACTTGTATTTGTATTCTTCTAGCATGTATTTATGTATAAAAATCAAATTTTTCTTTATTCCATAATTCTTCGTATCCATAAGTTCATCCTTTTATTCTATTGTTCTGTCATTAATGGCTAAAATATATTGTTTATAAATAATAATTATATGTTATATTATATATACATATAACATTAAAACTTAATTGTATTTATTTTATAATATCATTTTTGAACAAAAGTAGTATACAACATCTTCAGTAAATTGTCAACAAACATTGTCATCAAAGATAGCATCAAATTACTTTGAGTTTTATGTATATAAAACCCAAAGTAACTTGACGCTATCATAGTATAATATATATTTGACAATTTATAATAAAACTGATATCATTCAAATGAATAATCATTGTTTTATATTATATATTGTAAAAGAATAATGTTTTGTTATTTTTTAGCAAACTACATATTCAAATTTAATGGAGGACAGTATGAATAAACTGAAATTTTTTTTAATATTAACATTTTTGTGCATTTTTTTAGTAGCTTGTGGTGATAATGATATTGAAACTAGTGAAGAAAACAATTTACTCAATAATACTGTCACTCTAGACAATTATAAAAAAACAACTACAAAAATTCAAACCTATTTCGATACATCTAAAACAAAAAACGAAGACAATCAAAAAAAATTCACAATTAATTTAATTTGCCCCAAATCATGGGATTTCAACGAAGGAATTTATTCTAATGAAAATGGTCTTGCAATGATTGTTCATGGTATTATAAAAAAAATAGATAAAAATATAACTCTTGATAAAACAGCTTATAAATATACTTATAGAAATAATGATAATCCTAATTTTGAAGATCAAGAGTGTATATTTGAATCTAACAAAAATAAGAGCTATGTTTTTTATAAAAACATCAATTATTATACAGGATATATTGTATTTAAATTCAATGATGAATACTTACTAGCCATTTCAATAATAGATTGTCCTGACGAAGAAACTTTATATAATATTATACACTCAGTATATTTACAAATAAACTGAGTTTATATTTTTTTATTATACTTTTTATTTCCTATCGGTTAACTCTAAAAAATTCACTTTTCCTACTTTATTATTCAACTGTGCTTCAGTGATAGTTGATATCAAACCTATTTCAGTATATACATTTCTCCAATTTCCTGAATCTAATACAAAAAAATCATCAGAAGCATATGAAATATATCATCAAACTTAAATTCAAAACACATATTTTATCCCCATATATAGAATCTTTCAGCAATTTTTTTCTACTCATATTTTATATTTATCCTTTTTATATCATGTCATTAATAACAGAAGATTTATTTATTGAAATGTCAACTTTGATTTTATGAAAATATAATTGCTTTTATAAAATCAAAATTTAAAATCATCAGTTTGTCTTTATACACCTTGAAATAAGTGGTTTTCTAAAATCATATATACACTGTTATAATTTCAATATATAAATATCACGATTCGAATTTGACAAACTACAATAAAGCTGATATCATTCAGATGAATAATTATTGTTTTATATTATACATTACAAAAGAATAATATATTATAATTCTTTTCGTAAACTATATATTCAAATTTAACGGAGGACAGTATGAATAAACTGAAAATTTTTTTAATATTAGCATTTTTATGCATTTTTTTAGTAGCTTGTGGTGATAATGAAACTATTGAAGAAAAAATAGATAATCAATTAATTGAAAATCATGCGGAAGCACAAAATAATACAGAAAAGGAAGATGAAGGCGAATGCAAAAAAGAAGTAGCACAGTGGGAAGATGAAAATTTTGAAAAAATGATACGATATTATTTAAATAACTTTGATAAAGATATATACGTTGAGGATTTGAACGATATTACTGAATTACATATAAATTCAATATACATGGTAAAGACAAATATAAAAAAATGTGAAATATCAGATGATTATAGAAAAAAACTTAAACTGATAGAATCAATGAACGATATTGATAATTTTAATAATTTAGAGAAAATAGAATTATCATGCAATAAAATCAAAAATATACACATATACAAAAATAGTTCAAATGTAACTAATCTAGATTTGGGACTAAATATAATTGAAAATATCACTAACATAAAAGAATACAATAATTTAACATATCTTAATATATCTGATAATTACATAAACAACTTAAGCATCCTAAATACTTTACCAAAATTAAAAGAATTACATCTAGATAACATAGGTCCTAAAGCAGATAATATATGCGGATGCATAACTTCTGATATAGATTTTGATTCTATAAAAGAATTATATTCTTTAGAAACTTTAACAATAACTCATTCAAATATAAAAAATATAAATTTATTACATGAATGCATAAATTTAAAAAACTTATCAATTATTGATTGTGATATTACAGATGAATTTATTAAGCAAATAACAGAATTAAATAAATTGGAATATTTAGATTTATTTGGTACTTCCATACCAAATACAAGTAATGAATATATTGATTTAAGTGGTTTGTCTAACTTAGATAGTCTAAAAAAACTAGTTATAACAAAGCAGCATTCTAACATAGGTGAAATCAGTTCTTTAGAAGAACTTAAAACATATTATAAAGATTTTTCAAATGAAGATTTAAGTGGTTTAATAAATCTAAAATCATTAGATATCATGTTTTCAGATAACCTAGAAAATATAGATTTTTTAAAAAATATTCAAAGTATAGAAAAATTACGTATAAAAAATACAAATATAAAAAATATTGATGGTATATCATTTTTGCTTAATTTAAAAGACTTAGAAATAATAGTAGGTAATATTTCTACCATCAACTTAAATAACACATTGTTAAACTTAGAAAAAATCACAATTCAAAGTAACAAGTTAGATAACATAGATTTTCTTTCTATGTGTCCAAATATTACATACTTAAATTTAAGCAACAATAAAATCTATAACATAGATAATTTGTTATCATTAAAAAAATTAAAAGAAGTTAATTTAGAAAATAATGATATAATTAATCTAAATATATTAGATAACTTTAAAAATTTAAAAGTAACATATTAAAAAGACATCGCAATATATACACTGTTATAATTCTAATATACAAATAGCATAATATATATTTGACAAACTACAATGAACAATTATTGTTTTACATTACAAAAGAATAATATATTATAATTCTTTTCGTAAACTATATATTCAAATTTAATGGAGGACAGTATGAATACACTGAAAAAATTTTTACTATTAGCATTTTTATGCATTTTTTTAGTAGCTTGTGGTGATAATGATATCAGCTCAAAGAATAAAAATAGTATTGAAAATGAATTAGAAGCAAATAAGAAAAACAAAATGACTATTTGGGAAAACAAAGATTTTGAAAACAATATAAGGATACTAATAGACAAGCCTGAAGGTGTAATTTATACTAGTGATTTAGATGCAATCACTGAAATAAATATAAGCCGTAACAACTTCCAATCAAATTTAAATACAAGTACACCATTACAACCTGTTGAATTAATTTATTCAAATGAACTATATGATTTAAACAATTTTGAAAATTTAAAAAATATTCATATCTCATTTACTAGCAAAGCAAATATAAATAAATTTCCAAAATTAAATAACTGTAAAAATATCGAAACCCTTATAATCGAAATGGGAAACATAAGCGATATTAGCAACATCATGAAATACACAAGGTTAAAAAAATTAGAAATATACGGAAATACAATTGATGATATATCATATATTAATAACCTAAAAGAATTAGAGAATCTAATACTATTTTGTATAGGTCCGGAAGTTAATACTATAACAGGTCATGATTATTCCGATATTGATTTAATTGAGCTAAGTAATTTATCAAGTTTGAAATCGCTATATATTTACAATAGTAGAATTAAAAACACATATGTATTAGATAAATTCGAAAATTTAGAAAGCTTAGTTTTAAAAGACACCTATTTAAAATATGAAGATATCTATTCTCTTGATAACTATAATTTAAAAAATATACAATTATGTATTTTTGAAGATATAAATTATAAACTTGATATACCATTTAATGATACAGATATTTTTGATATAAGCAAACTCAGTAATTTGAAAAATTTAAAAGAACTAGCCATTGAAGGTTCTGTTAAAAACATTGCAAATTTAAAATCTCTTGAAACTATAGAAATTACTCATAGTAATATTAATAAAGATGAATCCTTTAATAATATGGAAAGATTAAAAAACCTGTCACTAGTTATGACCTCAATTGAAAATAATAATATTTTTAAATCCTTATTAAACTTGAATTCTTTAGAAATTAAGGATTGTAAATTTGACGATCTCAAAAGTATTAATATGCTCACAAATCTAAAAAAGCTAGTAATATTATATGGTGAACTCACCGGTGATATAACAGATTATGGAATTTTTGATATTAAAGATATACAAACTATTAATAACTTAGAACATATAGAATTGAAATTTGGTAACATAATAAATTCACAATATTTATTGGAATTTGATAAACTAAACTATCTAGATATTAAAAACAGTAATGTAGATAATATAGATATACTTAATAAACTTATAGATAATAGTAATATAGTATTTATATATAGTAATTAAAAATGTTCCATGTCAGCAAACGGTTGACATGGAACGTTATATATATATATATATAATTAAAACTTGACTGAATCTATCACCATAATATAACTAACGTGCTTATGCTCTTTCATAAAAGCTCAGCTATCTTTGAAGCATTTTGCCTAACAATAGCATTGCCTGTATCGGCTAGATATACCTCAATAAGCTTGTTTTATTTGAATTCAAATATTTATTTTTGCGTGATTCTGTGTTATTACTTAAGTAATCCACTGAATATAATAGTTTTTAATAGAGATGCTGTGGTTAAAATATGCAAATAATTGAATCTTTGGAGTTATTATAAAAGCAAAAAAAGGAATCACCATTCGTATTTGCAAAAGCAACAATTTCTTTCTTTAAATCAGATGTATAAATTTCTTTTAATTCAACAGATTCACTTTCATACAATTTCATAATATCACTTCTTCTATTATTTTTTTATCTACTTTACCTATTATCAATTTACATTGTTTCTAACATTATACTAAAATAAAGAGTGTTAGTAAGCAAGGATAATTTTTAAATAATAGGAATGTAAAATTTTTATCTATTTTTTATAACGCTATAAGCATTCATTTAAAACAAAATATCAATTATAAATTAAATTTTATAATATCATTTCTTAACTTTCTTACTAACACCATACTAACATATTAAGTGTTAGTATAGTGTTAGAAGCAAAATTTCCCAATGCAATGTTAACTACCTGTACGGTAGAAAATAAAAAAGCAAACATGAGACTATCAAATCCATTTTCTTCATAATCTCTATTCTTCTAATTTTAATATTTTAACCATTTTTTCTGTGAGAGAACTCTGCAATCCTAGTGTTATTATGATTGCCATGAATACTATAGATGAGATCAGTTTACCATGAGGTATATTCATAGACACTATGACACTACTCATAGCTGCTGGTATGACGCCGGTCTCTCTTATCCAAGACATGAATACTTTTTCTCTCCATGACCATTTATTTTTTCTATCAAATATAGTGCACACGAAAACAGATACTGGTCTCGCTATTATAACTAGCACTAAAACTATAACTAATGATGGCACAAAAAACTCTTTCAATGCTATGAAATCTACATGACTGCCTAGTAAAATAAATATACCTATTTTAATCAGTTCTTCTATAACTGATCTAAAATTTGATGATATGGTATAATCTTTTTCTGGAACCCAAAGTCCAAATGATTTTTTATTACCACATATTAGCCCGGCTACAAATGTGGCCATAAATCCTGAACCACCAAAATAATCGGCTATAGCATAAGCACTCATAGAAACTATAAGACTGATTATAGCTGTGTAATCTGAAAACAAAGCCTTGTGATGTCCTATCAAATATGAGAAAATTATCCCTATAGAAAAGCCTATAGCTCCTCCTAATACAATCATTTCTAATAGTTTACCGCTAATATTCGCTATATCAAATTTAGCACCTGTAATAATTGAAACTATGGTTATTATTAATACTGTTCCTACTGCATCATTAAAAGCTGATTCAGCAATAACTGTATTTTTTAGTGATTTTTTTATTGATACTTTTGAGAAAACTGGTATCAAACTAGCTGGGTCTGTAGATGCTATGACTGCCCCTATGAGCAGGCAAGTTACAGTATCTAAACCAAATATTACTTTAGCAAAAAAGGCCACTATACTTGTTGAAATCAACACCCCGACTGTTGCTAACAAGATGACCGAAATTTTAACTTCATTTAATTCTTTTAACTTTATTTCTCTACCACCACAATAGATTATAAAAGCTGCTCCATATATAAGTACTATTTGGTTAACAAATGAACTCTCAGCTATATCGACTATTCCTAATCCTTGATGTCCAAGTATAACTCCAAATATTAGATATACTACAACTTCTGGTATTTTTATTAATTTACTTATCTTGCCTCCTACTACACCTGCTAATAAAATAATCACAAGTGTAAATAAAGAAGTATCTATCAAGATATTCATTCCTTCATTCATACTCTCACCTCTTTCTTCCGTACTACATGTTATACACCTAAACAATAAATTTGTCAATAGTAAAATTTTTGTTATTTTTTTAACTTTTTTATATTATTTGACATTTTTTTAACGTTTATATGCAAAAAAAATAAAAATCACGTTTTCTCTGTCTATTTGCAGTTTAAACAGAAACTTAACGTGATTTTTTTATAATATGTTAAAGTATGAAACTAAACTAACTATATTTATTTGTTATATATTGTCAATTGATTACTATGTATTGTAAATATTTATATTTTATTTTTCACTCAATACAGCTGCTTTTACTTCTTTACTTCTAGTGAACATGATCATTGGTATCATAGAAATCAACGAACCCACTATGGCTATATTGGCTATAGGAAATAATTCTCCTAATAATCCGTATATCAAAGTTGATAAGGCCATTCCACCCATACACGAAGCACTCAAGAAACCTATACAGGCAGCGCGGTTTTCCTCTGGCATCAGTAGCATAATACTTGCTGACAAGAACATGTTTGATACTGCACTAAATAAACTACTGACTGCTAATGATGATGATATAACATAAAAATCTTTAGCTAAATAACCTAATATAGAAAATCCTATTGTAAGGATAAATCCAACACACATAACTCTATATCTATTTTTCGCCGATAATTTTACTGATGAAACTAATACTGCGCCTATCAATGATCCAACAGCAATAATAGAAAGCATCAATCCATATTGTTCTACACTAAATCCTTTTTGAGAAGTAAATATAAGATATAAACTACTCATACCTGAAGAACACAAGTTTATAACTACAGCTAAAACAAATATAACTCTCAATCCTGCATTATGAAACATGGCTTTAAATCC
>Ga0193963_1001275_pt1 | contig 12653 bp, 5 predicted proteins | sample FB_6_MG_FD_140359 | JGI IMG/M metagenome (GOLD analysis project Ga0193963, IMG submission 140359) | Microbial mat bacterial communities from the Broadkill River, Lewes, Delaware, United States - FB_6_MG | ecosystem: Environmental > Aquatic > Freshwater > River > Microbial mats | place: USA...
GTGATATTTTAATTTCTTCTTTTATTATGCCAAATTTATTATTATCAAAACCATCATTTTCAGAATCCAAATCCATATAAGATACTTTTAAATTAGGAATTTCAATTTTACTATTCTTATTTGACATCACTTTGTCTATTTTTATATCTTTTGATTCTAATTTTTCTTCTTTGATAGTCAATTCCTTCTCATTTACTATATCAATAAATCTCTCAAATTGCTTACTCAAAATATATAACATTATAGCAATACCAATAATTCCTAAAGTTTTTAAAATCTCTAAAATCATAAAATCCACCTACTCTTCAAACATTGTACTTTTTATTCTAGTTAACTTTTCATTTTTCAAAACCTTAACTGATGATTTCGAATTAACCCAAAGGGCATTTTCCATATTAATTAAGGGAAATCTATTAGATAATCTTTTATTAATAAAATCTTTCATCAATATAGATCCTCCTCCAAATGTATATATTCCATAAACCTTATTATTCATATTTATGTCTATCTTATCATCAATATCATTTAAAATATTTTTAACGCTACGTTTAAGTTCTACATTTACAACTTCTTTTATATCTAATTGCGATCTTCCAAAAGGATATTTACATTCAAAATCCAAAACAACTACATTTAATTCATCAATACTAATATCAACTTCTCGCTTATACTCATTTTCTATATATTGTTCTACTACACTTTTGACTCTCGTAAGTGGTTGTCTTATACCTTCACCAATATGATTACATAATTGCGGAACTGGTTTTTCATTTCTAAGTCCTCCCATGTCCGTAGATATAGATCCAATATCTATACTTATTAAATATCGATCTCCAACTTCCTCTACAAAACTGTTATTGTAAGTTCCATCATCGTTATAATATAAACCTCGCAATCCAATAGAACTCTCTGGAAAAACAAAAACATCATCCTTATCTATCAAAAACTCAACCACTTTGCCCTTTAATATACCTCTATTAAATTCTATTTTAAAATGACCTGTAAAACCATTCACCATTTCTTCATACAATGATTGTTTTAAAAACTCACCCATAGGTAGGCAAGCTCCAAATATTATATTCCCCTTATTTATATAATCTTCTGTTGATTCTTGTTCTAATATTTTTAATGCTGTTGCTGTATAAGAACAAATATATGTCTGTTTATCTTTAGCTTTTCTGACACTTGCATTTCTTCTACCTGCTTTAGAACTAAAATAATCAATAGCTATATTTCCAATATAATATCTTCCTAAATTAACATCATTTCTATAAATTGTAACATCTAAACAACTATAAACAGATTTTCTTTCTTTATCTAATCTTAATTCTATTTCTTCATGATTATTAGCTTCTATGTCTGTAACTTCTGTTGCAACATTTAAAAAATGTACTTTATTAAAATTTTCATCCATTGATTTAATAGATTCATTTCCATTATCATTCACATAAATTTCTATATCATTATAATTTTTCATAATATTAATCCTCCCTATTTGCATACTACACTATTTATCTATTCTATAAAAAGCAAAAAAAACCTTCTAAAATTTCTAAATATTTAAACATTTTGCAATAACCCCTTACCTTAATACCCAATCTAATCTATAATAATAAGTGTATTGTATTCATTTTTAAAAGGAGGATTTATGTATAAAAAAATACTACTCAAATTAGATAAAAATTTAAATGCCCTGCCATTTATAAAAAAGAGTAAAACTAATACCGAAATAATTAAATTGTTTTTACAACAAGTTGATTTTATAGATAATTTAAAACAAATTTATCAAGGAAATTCTTATACCTGTAATGATATATTTCACATTTCTGCCGGTTTAATTTCTAAATTTACCGAAAACACTATCCCTGATAATTGGATTTATTATGTCTATCAATACTCATTAAATTTTTCATATCCTAATGCAGTTGAAATTGAACTAGACAATTCTCTAAATCAAGGTTGCATTATTTATCTTGAAATTTTAAAAACAATAAGAAAAGAATTTGATAAAGATAAGCTTTACCCTATAACCAATGATATTTATTTTCCAATTGAATTTTTATCTAAATCAGAAATACAAGATTTAGATTCTGATTTAGAATATATATCATTTTTAAAATCCATAAATAATAATTATATATATGAAATGATGCTTTTAAATCAAGAAATCACGGGATACAACACGCTTTCACACATTAGTGGTGTTCATCATATTTCAATTCATATTGGTCGTCAATTAAAAAAAATAAATATACCTATTGACCTTGGAAGAGTTTCTGGCGCTGCTGCTGGCCATGATTTAGGTAAATATGGATGTGTTGGTGAGGAAGTAAAGCGAGTTCCATATCTTCACTACTATTATACTGAACAATGGTTTCTAAAACGTAATATACCAATGATTGGCCATATTGCAACTAACCATTCTGTATGGGATCTAGAACTTGAAAACTTATCTATCGAATCTTTAATTTTAATTTATTCTGATTTTAGAGTTAAAAACGTTCGTAATAAACATAATAAATTTGTAATGAAAATTTTTTCACTAGAAGATTCTTTTGATGTAATTTTATCAAAACTTGATAATCTTGATTCAAAAAAAGAAAAAAGATATAGACGTGTTTATAATAAATTAAAAGATTTTGAAAATTATATGCTAAACAACAACGTTGATTTACTTAATCATTCTAAACTTTCAAAATCAAATATCCAAAAACACTATCAATTGATTTCTGGAAATGCTATTGTAGAAAACATAAAATATATTGCTATTGATCACAATATAAAATTAATGCATAGTTTACGTAGTGAAGCTTCTTTAAGTTCATTACTTGAGTTAGCAAGAACTGAAAATGATTGGAAAAAATTACGTGGATATATTCAAGTTCTTGAAGAATACTCAACTCACTTGACACAAAAGCAAAAAATTATTACTATGAATTTTTTATATGAATTAATGGTCCATCCTGAAGAAGATTTAAGAAAACAATGCGCTGATTTGATTGGTGTTCTTATTGCTGGATTTGATGAACACTATAGAAAAGAAGTTCCTTCAACTGCAAATTTGAAAAAACCTATAGTTAGTAGCATCGATTTATTTGATAGATATCTTTATCAATTTTTGTTTCCTGATCACAAATATATTGATGTTCATCAAGAATGGATTGGATATAGTTTAAGAAATATGGTTCATACTGTTTTTTCAACCGCTCAAAATAATCAACAAATAGAATATATAAAAATCATTCAAAATTATTATGAAAATGCGGATTTTTTAAATTTTGATATGCTTATATATTTACTAGAAGCTTTTAAATATATCCCCTATATAGATGATTTATTATCACAGCCATTTTATATTTTCTTACTGGAATGTCTAGAAAGCACTGAAAATAAAATTATATTATCAGCTTTAGAGCGTTCTTATTATTCTATAGATCAATGTAAACCTGATTCTTCAATTATAAATAATCTAGAACTATACTTAGAGAAAAAATTAGAAAAATCAAAATTACCTTCAATAAATTACATGCGCTATAAAGTAGCCAACAAGCTTTCAATTAATATAGATTTAATTAATTACTATTATGATCAATTCAAAGCTAATGAAGACGCTATTATTAGCGATATTTTCCTACGTAATTTAAAAACTGCAACTAATTGGATTGATAAAAAAATCAATATTGAAATTTTGCTAAAAAACGTCGAACATCAACCTTCAAAACAAGCATTGCATACCGCTATGCACTATTGTAATCTTTTGAAAGTTAGCGCTGTAGAAAATGTTAGAAATCATGCTGGAACTTCATTACTAATGATTGTTCCATATCTTTCGTTAGATCAGAGAAATGATGTTTGTGTAGAGCTAATTAGAGCATTAGAAATGGAAAATTATCATTTCACTAAATATATTCCATATTATTTAGGGCGAATTCTCTTATTTTTACATCCAAAGGAATTTGATGAAATATTAGATGATTTTGAAGATAAAATAAGAAAATCTAATAGACAAATAAGTTTTTTAATTTTAAAAACAGTCGGAAATTGTCTTCAATTCTACAATAGCTATCCTCAAAACTTTGAAGAACCCATTGCTGTTTTTGAAATGCGTTTTAAAAAGCTCCTAGGGATTTTAGTTACCGGTTTAGTTAATTATGACATGCAAGTTCGCCAAGAAGCGTTTAGAATTATAGGCTCTTATTTATTTGGTTCAAAAAAATTGAATATTAAGCAAAAGCATAAAATATTTAAAGTCTTAGCTAAAAGAATACTAATACTTTCAGCTAAATACGAAAACAATGATCTTCTTTTTCTAAACAATTCAGCATCTTTAAATCATATTTATAGATTTATTTCTGAATATTTATTTTCAATTGGAAGTCTAGAATTAAAAGCCACAAAAAAAATTGCTTTTTTTCCAGGAACTTTCGACCCTTTCACATTAGGACATAAAGAAATCGCAAAAAATATTCGAGATATGGGTTTTGAAGTCTATTTAGCTGTCGATGAATTTTCCTGGTCTAAAAGAACTCAACCACATATGCTACGTCGCGAAATAATTGCTATGAGTATTGCTGATGAATTTAATATTCAGATTTTACCAGCTGATATTCAAATTAATATTTCTAATCCTTCGAATCTATCAAATTTGAAAGATGAATTTCCTGATTCTGAATTATATATAGTTGTTGGTAGTGATGTAGTTCTAAATGCATCAAGTTATGCAAAAATGCCTGAACTTAACTCTATACATTCTTTTTCACATATAATATTTAATCGTTCAAATCAAAAAGAATCAGTGAATAATATAAATTTGCTAAACAATAAACTAAAAAATATTTCTGGGGATATTATACACTTAGCACTACCTCCAAAATACAAAGATATTAGCTCTACTCAAATAAGAAATTATATAGACCAAAACAGAGATATTTCGTCATTAATAGATCCACTTGCACAAAAATTCATATATGAATCTGGTATATACAGAAGAGAACCTTTATATAAAAGTTTGTTACAAACTAGCTTGTTACAAATTGAAATATTAGATGCTTTTGATGACAACTATTTAAAATTAATAAATCATACGTTTTTTGATGATAATGCTGAATCTTTAAAAAATATGAAAAAGATATCTGAATTTAAAAATCCTAGAATATTAACTATAACAAATACAACTAATAACGAAATTATAGGTTTCTCATTTTTTCATTGGACAAGATCTAGTATGCTATTTAATGAGTTTAAAAATAATAGAGTATCTGAATTTATTAGAGAAAAAGCAGTTGGCAGAATTATTGTAATTGATGGTATTTTTACATCAAATAACACAACTTATGAAAATTTATATCAAATATTATTAACTGAAACACTATCATTTTGTTTAGCTAGAGATTACACATACGGAATCTATCATGATGGAATTCGAAAACAAAAATCTACTGTTTTATCTAATATTTTAAAATATCAAGGATTTTCTTCTATTGAACTTGACTCTATTAATTATCCAATTTACCATGTAAATATGGCAAACCCTTGTAGCCTTACTTTAGATTTAGATTCTATAATAAAAGAACCTTTTAGAACAAATTCTAATGTCAAAAAGATAATCAACAAAACTCGACATCGTTTACAAAAAACTTTAACCAAATTATATCCTGGAAATTTAATACTATCTTTTGATCGTGATATGATGTATCAAAATCTAATTAAAAAAATTTGCAAAACAAATAATGTAAAACCTACACAATCTGAACCTAGAGTATTAGGCCCTAATGTTTGTGCACCTTTTGGTTCAATATTAAAAGGATATGTTGTACCAAATACTGTAACTAAATCTCTACATTCAGAGAAAATGTTTGAACCTAATATAAATACATTTACTATAAAACCCTATCCTCACTATATGAGTTTAGAAAATCAAATTGAAATGCTAAATGCTTTTAACAAACCAGTTATATTAGTTGATGATTTACTTAATAAAGGATATAGAATAAAAGTATTAGATCCTATTTTGAAAGAAAAAAATGTAACAGTAAAGCAAATTTTAGTTGGGATTTTATCTGGACGAGGAAAAGAACTTATGGATATTCAAAATAGACCAATAGATTCTGCATATTTCCTACCGAATTTGCGTGTTTGGTTTAATGAAAATACATTTTATCCATTTATTGGTGGAGAAACTATTTGGCGTGGAGAAAATCCAACTATAAATTTAATACCATCAATAAACTTTGTTCTACCATATGCTACACCTTCATTTATTAGAAATGTTGATGAATCTGCTATTTTTGAATTATCAAAAACAGCTATTGAAAATTCAAAAGATATTTTAGAAGTTTTAGAAAAAGAATACTTAAAATTAACAGAAAGAAATTTAACATTAAAACATCTAGGTGAAGTATTTATATCACCTAGATATCCCGATCGTGGTAATCATATTAACTATGATTTAAACTTACAACCTTCTAAGTATTTAAATAACGACTTAGAACATCTTAACAGAATTAAACAATTTATTAAATAGGAGGAATTATCATGTTTTACTACGAATATAATAAAACTCAATTAATCTCATTTGAAAAGCAAAATTTACCAAAGAGTTCAGAATCAATTGCTTTAAAAGCAAAAAATATATTTTTTTTAGGACGACTAAACAATATTGGAAAAAATCAGTTCATTATACAATCACCTAAGGATTTATTTAAAAAAGAAGATTCCCTAAATGATCTTAAATCAAACAAAAATTTATATGATGAAATACCTAATTGGCTATATTCAAAAATAGAAAACAAATTGGTTACTTTTATAAATATTAATTATAATAATTTTTTGGATTTAATAAATATTTCAAATATTAAATCATGGAAAATAAACGTTGTAGCACTAGGTGATGTTGGTAGAACATTAACTATAGGATTAAGATTATTAGGAAATAAATCCATTTCCGAAATCGGTATTTTTGATTTTGATAAATCCAAAATAGAAAGACTAATATATGAGGGCAATCAAGTTTTTTCTAATTTTGATGATAAAACATATCCTGAAATTCGAGAAATTAATTCTGAAAATATTTTTGACTGTGATATGTTTGTATTTTGTGCTTCTAAGACCATACCACCAGTAGATGTGATTGACCAAGACGTAAGAATGGTTCAATTTGAACAAAATTCTAAAATTATTGAAATCTATGCTAAGTCTGCAAGAGAAAAATCTTTCAATGGAATTTTTGCCGTAGTATCAGATCCTGTAGATTTATTGTGCAAAGTTGCACTAACTACTAGTAATACTAATAAAAACGGACACTATGATAATTTAGGTTTACGTCCTGAACAAATTCATGGATATGGACTAGGTGTAATGAATGCTCGAGCAAATTTTTACGCTCAACGAAAGTTTCAATTATCGAATTATAGTTCTGAAGGCAGAGCTTTTGGTCCTCATGGTAAAGGCTTAATTATAGCAAATAGTATTTCTAATTATGATGAAAACTTGAGTCTTAAATTAACTGATTTAACACAAAATGCAAACATTGAAATACGAAAAATAGGATTTAAACCTTATATTGCACCAGCTTTATCATCTGGTGCTTTATCAATTATTAATACTATAAATAATAATTGGCATTATAGTACAGTATATTTTGATGGCGTATATATTGGTACAAAAAATAGAATTCTAGAAAATGGACTCGATTGGGAAACATATGATTTTCCAATAAATCTTTTTAAACGTTTAGAATCCACTCACAACTACTTAGGAGGCATCGTTTAATGGATTCTATACTTCTGATTCCTAGAAAACCTTCTGACATGTTAAAAAATATGATTAACAGCACTATAGAAAACAAAAAAGTATCTATCACATCTAACAATACTACTTTAATTAATTTTCAAAACAAAAAAATAATTCTAGCAATTGAATTAGATGAATTTGGATTTTATACAGAAACAATCAATTTTATAAAAAAACTCTATGAACAAGGTTTTGATGCTTTAAAAAATAGTTCAGCAATAATATTAATTCATGGTTCTAGTGATTTATATACTAAATCATGTGCACAAAATATAATTTTTCATATGAATCAATTAGGTTGTAGTTTTATTGGTCATCCTTTAATTGAAGCTATTGGCAATTTAAGAAATTTTTTAACTATGCAAAAAGTTATAAAAAGTAGTTTAGAAGATGTTTGTTTACATTGTTGTAAAGAGCTTGGCAAACGTTTTTTTGAATTTGAAATTCAAAAATTTAAACAACCTAAAATATCAGTTTTACATTCGAGCAATCCAAAAACATCTAATACTATATCTTATTGGAATATGATAAAAAAAGAACTTAACTATAATAATATAGAAGAAATACATATTGAAAATGGTGCTATTAGAGATTGTCATGGCTGTCCATTTACAATGTGTCTACATTATGGAAAGCAAAATTCTTGCTTTTATGGTGGTTTTATTGTTGATGAAGTATATCCTGCTATATTAGATTCAGATATAATAATCTGGCTATGTCCTAATTATAATGATGCTCTTTCTGCTAATTTAACTGCCGTAGTAAACAGATTGACAGCTATTTATCGAACCACAAAATTTTATAATAAAATATTTTATGCAGTAATAGTCTCCGGCAATTCAGGAAGTGATACGATTGCAAAACAATTAATTAGTGCTTTGAACATGAATAAGTCTTTTTACTTACCACCTTATTTTTGCACTATGGCTACTGCTAATGATCATAAGGCAATTTTTGAAGTTCCAAATATTTATACTAATTCAAAAAAATTTGCTCAAATTATTCATCAACAATTTGATTAGCAAAATTATATGGTATAATTAATATACTATAACAATTCACGTGACTCTCATTTTTAACTTTTGAGAATTCACGTGATTTTTAAAGTATTTAACCTTAATAATTTTAGTAAAGGGTGTTTTTATGAATATATTATCAATAGAAAATCTAACAAAAGCTTACGGAGAAAAAACCTTGTTTAAAGATATTTCTTTTAAAATTAACAAATATGATAAAATTGGGTTAATTGGCGTAAATGGCACCGGGAAATCTACATTACTTAAAGTTCTTGCTGATATTGAATCTTTTGATTCTGGTGAAATATTGAAATCTAACAATTTTAAAATACAATATTTAGATCAAGATCCTAAATTTGATCCTGAGTCTACTATTCTAGATCAAATTTTTCTAACAGATTCTTTTGAGTTATCATTAATACGAAAATATGAATACACTATAGAAAAATTAAATTCTTCTCCTACAGATGAGGATCAAAATAATTTAATTGAATTAACTCAATTGATTGAAAAAAATAATGTTTGGGATTTAGAACACAAAGTAAAAACAATTTTGACACAATTAGGCATTCACAACTTTAATCAAAAAATGTCTACACTTTCAGGCGGACAAAGAAAACGTGTAGCCCTAGCTTCTGCTCTAATTTTGCCATCTGATTTGCTAATTCTAGATGAACCAACAAATCATATGGATCAAGAGGCCATTGAATGGCTAGAAACATATCTTAAAAACAATAAGCAAACATTACTAATGGTAACTCATGATCGTTATTTTTTAGATCGTGTAGTTACAAAGACTATAGAACTTGATTTTGGATGTGTTTATACCTATAACGGAAACTATTCTGAATTCTTAACAAAAAAAATGGAAAGAAATTTAAGAGAATCTGCTATAGAATCAAAAAAGCAAAAATTATATAAAAAAGAACTTGAATGGATTCGAACTGGAGCTAAAGCAAGAACCACAAAACAAAAAGCACGTATACAGAGATTTGAAGAACTACAAGATAGAAATGTCCCTCAGGACAATCAATCTATAAATATAAGTATTGCACATTCAAGATTAGGTAAAAAAATAATCGAACTAAAAAAAATATATAAATCATTTGATGACAAGTGCCTTATATCTGATTTTAGCTATATTCTTCAAAAAGAAGACAGAATAGGAATAATAGGTAAAAACGGAATTGGAAAATCCACTTTACTAAATCTTATTGTCAATAATCTAAAACCGGATTCAGGTACTATAGATATTGGACCAACAGTAAAAATCGGATATTTTTCTCAAAATATTGTTGAAATGAATCAAAACCAAAGAGCTATTGAATACATTAGAGAAATTGCAGAATATATCGAAACAGCTGATGGTACCAAAATAACAGCAGCTCAAATGCTAGAAAATTTTCTATTTGATGGAGACTTACAATGGTCTTATATAAGAAAATTATCTGGTGGAGAAAAAAGAAGACTGTATCTTTTAAGTATACTAATGACTTCTCCAAATATACTTATTTTAGATGAACCTACTAATGATATTGATTTAGACACTCTTAAAATATTAGAAAATTATCTTGATTTTTTTAGCGGGGCTGTAATGGTTGTGTCTCATGATAGATATTTTCTTGATAGAATTTGTAATAAAATTTTTGCATTTTCTACCAATGGTGTAATTAATCAAAATAATGGTAATTACACTGACTATAAAAATAAAACAATTGAAATAGCTACAAACTCAAAAACAGAAACTAATACAACTAGTACAAATTATAATAATGTTCATAAACCAAAACTTTCATATAAAGAAAAATTAGAATTCGAAAAATTACCTGAAGAAATTAAACTATTAGAAGAAACTTTGAGCAATATTGATCAATCTATGATTGAATTTTCAACTGACTATATAAAGTTAAATGAATTAGTAGAAAAAAAAGAACTCTTAGAGCTTGAATTATTAGAAAAAATGGAAAGAGAAGAGTACTTTGAAGCGCTTATCAATTCTTTTAAATAATTATATTTGTAATAAAAATAAAATTAAAAGACGTTATATTAAGCAATATAACGTCTTTTAATTTATTCTTTAGGTAATTTAATTATAAAACTAGTTCCTTTTCCAATTTCTGATTGACAAATTAATTGACCATTATGGTCATTTTCTATTATTTGTTTCGTTATACTCAAGCCCAAACCACTACCCACACCTTTTTCTTTAGTTGTATAAAAGGGTTCAAAAATTTTACTTAATGTTATTTCATCCATTCCACACCCATTATCTATGACTTCAACTATAACTAAATTTTTTTCTAGCTTAAAACAAATCCTAATTAATCCAAAATCATCATTTTCAGCAGCTATAATTGCATGTGTTGCATTGATAATTAAATTTAAAAAAACCTGTTTTAATTTAGAAGCATGTCCAAAAACATTATATTCTAAATTTTTATCATAATCTAGTACAATTTTCGCATGATATTTATATTCATTTTTAGATATTATACTTACAGTATCTATCACCTCAATTAAATCAACAATTTCAAGTTCATCATTTTCTCTTTTAAATATGTATTTTTTAAGACCCGATGCAATATTTTTAATTTGATTTAACCCTGTATCAATATCTATTAGCGCTTCTTTTGCATCATCAATATCATCATTTTCTATTTTATCTACATTTTCTAGTAAATTTATTAAATATGTAGTATTTGTTTGTATATATGATAAAGGATTATTTATCTCATGAAGAATACCTGTAGTTAATAATCCTAATGATGCTATTTTATCTTGTTCTATCAATTTATTTTTCAAATTTTGATTTAAGGTTTCAAGTTTTTTTTGTAAAGTAATATCTTGTTGTATACAAACATATGAATTAATGACATCATTTTCAATAACTGGATAGATATTATTTTGACACCAATAATATGACTCATCTTTTTTCTTGTTATATAATTCTCCAGTCCATGAATTTCCTGATTTTATAGTATTCCAAATTTCATTATAGAATAATTTGCTATGCTTTCCTGATGATAATATATTAATATTTTTCCCTATAATTTCATCTTTTAAATATCCTGTAGTCTTCTCAAACTTATCATTAACATATTCAAATATTCCTTCAACATCAGTTATTATGACTATAGATTCACTTTGATCCATTGCCTTATTTATCTTCATAAGTTCTCTACTCTTTCGTATACTTTCAGTTATATTATTTACAATACAAATAAACTGATAAGTTTTATTAGAAAAATCATATATAGATTTCACATGCCATCTACAAATTATATTATTATTTTCTTTGCTGGTGTTCTCCAAAACAATATCTACCGCATCATATTTCAGTGAATTATTTAATACCATTTCCAACTTATTTTTTTGTTCATTATAAGTCACAAAATCAACAATATTTTTATTCAAAACATCTGAATAGGAATATCCAAAAATCCCCTCACTTGCTTTATTCCATTTCAAAATTTGAAACTCATCAGATAACAATATAACTCCTGATGGTGCCTCTTCAAATGCTTTAATATATAAATCAACAAATTTGAAATCTTCATCTTCAATCAAGGTATCATTTAGCTTTTCAATAATTAATATAAAATATTCTTTACCTAAATATTTCATGTAATGTTTTGTTAATTCAATTTTTATTTTACTATAATCTTTAATACGATTGATTAACTGTGTCCTAGTTATTTTACCACCAATCATATCTGTCATCTGAACATACAGTCCTTTTGTCAATTCATTAATATTAAAATTCATAAACTCATCATAACTATATCCATAAATATCCAAAGTATTTTTATTAACATATAAAATTTTCCCTGTTTTATATTCTAAAAC
>Ga0193963_1001276_pt1 | contig 12647 bp, 11 predicted proteins | sample FB_6_MG_FD_140359 | JGI IMG/M metagenome (GOLD analysis project Ga0193963, IMG submission 140359) | Microbial mat bacterial communities from the Broadkill River, Lewes, Delaware, United States - FB_6_MG | ecosystem: Environmental > Aquatic > Freshwater > River > Microbial mats | place: USA...
ATACCAAAATATACTAAACCAAAAATACCAATTGCTACAAAATAGATTGAAAACTCAACATAAATTTCAGGGAATATTGGAATCATAAATCTTACAATAGCATAAACACCAAGTTTAGCCATGATAGATGAAAGTAAAAAAACAGCTCCTGTAGGTGCATTTTTGTATGTTTCCATAATCCAAGTATGTAAAGGAAACAATGGAATTTTAATAGCAAAAGCTGCTAAAAATGCTAAAAATAACCATACTTTTGTAGAATAATCAAGAGTAGTAATTTTTACTAACTCATTATAAGCAAATGACCACTCACCAAATTCAGTATGATAAGCAACACCCAAATAAGCAATAGCAACAAACATAAGAAGTGATCCTGCCATTGTATATACAGTTACTTTAATAGTTGTAGCTACCTTATCTCCAAAACCATACGCACCAATCATTAAAAATACTGGTAAAAGCATAACTTCCCAAAAGAAGTAAAATAAAATAACATCAAGAGAAAGAAGTGTACCTGTTACACCTGCTTGCACTAAAAGCATATTGATCCAATATCCTTTAGTTTTCCCTTCCCAAAGAAGTAAATAAGCTGTAGGAATCAAAACAGCAATCATCATCAAAATAGTTAATGAAAAACCATCTAAACCTACATAATAATGTATACCATAAGACTCAATCCAAGGAACATTTGTCACAAACTGCATCCCTGCACTTGGTTCAAACTCAATATAGATTTTAAGAACTAGTGCTAAGATTACAGTAGTTGTTAAAAATGCTATATTTCTAATTGTATTTACATCTCGTGTTGTTAGCATTAAACCAAATGCTACAATCGCTGGTAAAAATATAATAAACGAAAGTATATCTGAACTCATACTATAATCCTAATGTAATATATAAATAAATAAATATACAACTCATACCAACAAGCATGAACGCTGCATAAAATCGAACATTGGCATTTTGTAACATCGCTACTTTTTTACCAATCTCCACAAAACCTTCTGATGAATTCATAATAAATCCATCAATAATTTTACTATCTACAACTTTATCAATAAATGTAGATAGTTTTTTAAGAGTTTTTACAAATACAAGGTCATAAATCTCATCAATATAAAATTTATTTCCTATGATTCCTATCTCCTCTTCTGGTTTACTTACATCAAAATTAGCATATTTTTTATACGCTACAAAAATACCTGCAGCAGCAACCGCAACTGATACAATCATCAAGATATATTCTGTTGCATGACTTAAGTGTATTGTTTTAGAATTTAGTTGTCCCAACCATGTGTCTACAAAATGATTTCCTCCAAAAACTGCAGGAAAGTTTAAAAATCCAGCTCCAAATGCACCTATTGCTAAAACTAACAACGGCAATGTAATTGTTTTTGAAGTATAAACATACTCTTTTTTAGATTTTGTTGGAGCAACAAAAACTACAAAATATAATCTAAACATATAAAATGCTGTTAAAAATGCTGTAAACATCCCTATACCCCAAATAAGGTATTGTTCCTCTTGAAAAGCTGCTGCTAAAATAGCATCTTTTGAGAAGAATCCAGAAAATGGAGGGATACCTGAAATCGCTATTACACCAACTAGAAATGTAAAACCAATAATTGGTAATGATGCTCTATGTTGTGCTATTTTAAAAATATCTTGTTGGTGATGTAAAGCCATAATAACCCCACCAGCTCCCATGAACAACATAGCTTTAAAGAAAGCATGTGTAAATACATGAAATAATCCTGTAGAATAAAAACCAAGACCAACAGCAATAAACATATACCCTAATTGACTCATAGTAGAATAAGCAAGAATCTTTTTAATATCATTTTGTCTTGTTGCAATAAACGCAGCCAATAGTGCTGAAAATGCTCCAATATACGCAATAAATAATCCAATGTCAGCTAAATCAATATAAAGAAAATGAAATCTAGCAACCATATAAACACCAGCTGTTACCATAGTAGCAGCGTGAATCAATGCAGAAATTGGTGTAGGACCAGCCATCGCATCAGGAAGCCAAACATACAATGGAATCTGAGCAGATTTACCCATAGCACCAACAAACAGTAAAAATCCTGCTAAACCTAATAACTCAGGCGATGCATTTGTTAAGTTTGCTTCAATTGAAGTAAATGATAAATCAACCTCTCCCATTGCAAAAAACAATGTTACAACACCAAGTAAGAAACCAAAATCCCCTACTCTGTTTACAATAAATGCTTTGTTAGCTGCAAGAATATTTTCTTTTTTACCGTAGTAAAATTTAATCAAAAGGTATGAACAAACTCCAACACCTTCCCAACCAATAAATAAAATAATAGGATTATCCGCTAGTACAAGTATCAACATAGATGCTAAGAAAAGATTAAAATATGCAAAAAATTTACCAAACCCTTTATCACCTTTCATATACCCAACCGCATAAATATGAATCAACCATCCAACAAAAGTAACAAACATCGCCATAAAGATTGATAAGTTATCACCCAAAAATCCCATCTCTATAGTAAGTTTATCGATACTTAACCAAGTAAATAACTCTTGTTTAAAAGTGATATTTTCTTCATTCATTCTCAAAAATAAACTTAGAGTTATCAAAAAAGAGATAAAAGGTGTTATTGTCCCTATCCATGCAAAAGTAGCATCTGATATTTTTTCTTTTTTTATACTATAAAAATATAAACCGCCAGTTAAAACTGCACCTAATAAAGGGGATAAAATTATCCATATTAATAAATCTGTGTTCATGATTTTTCCCCTTGTGTTAATGTTGTAAAAACATCTGTATCAAGTGATTTTTTAGATCGAAATAACAAAATGATAACTGATAAAAAGATTGCAGCTTCAACAGCAGCAATAGCAATAACCATAATCGTAATAATTTGAGGATCCATATCAAAATGATATCTTGCAAATGTCACTAAAAACAGATTTATACCGTTAAGCATCATCTCTATAGACATATATATTACAAATATATTTTTTCTTGATATTACCCCTATTGCACCGATTGAAAAAAGCATCATAGAAACAAATGCTAAAGATGTTAATGAAATCATGATTCATCTCCTTGATTTTTAACTCTTTTAACTCTTTTTTTAGCAAGCACAACAGAACCTATTAATGCAACTAAAAGTAATATAGAAACTAACTCAAATGCAACTAACCAATTATCAAAAAGCACTATTCCTATAGGTGCTAGATCACCAAAATCAGTATCTGTTAATAACATATCTTTTGCAGGTAATTTAGAAACTGCTTGTATAACTAAAATATTTAGTGGAATCATAACAATTGCACCCAATCCAATAAGTTTAAACTTATTTGGTTCTTCTGGTAAATCTTCTTCTCTAATATTTAAAAACATTAAAATAAATAAAATAAGCGTCATAATCGCCCCAGCATACACTATGATTTGTACCATAAATAAAAATGTTGCATTTAAAAGTGCAAAAATTCCTGCAACACTTAACATAGAAATCAACACACCCAATGCACTATACATAGGATTTTTATATACAAGCATAGCAAGAGCACCACCGACTGAAAGTAACGACAATCCTATAAACAATACATCAACCATCATTTAAATCCTTTGATCTTTCATTTGCCATTAAAGCTTTTTTATCCAGAACAAACTCTTCTCTTGTTCCACCTGTAAATGCGAATATACCTGTATCCATACGAATAGCATCACAAGGACACGCCTCAACACAGTATCCACAAAAAACACACTCTAAAAGATCTATTTTGAACTCTTTTGGTCGTTTCTCATCAACTCCATCAAACCTTTCTTCTGCTTCAATAAAGATACAGTCAGCAGGACAAGCAGTAGCACACATATAACATGCCACACATTTCTCAGTCTGATCTTCATGTTTTGTGAGTCTATGCACTCCTCTATATCTTTCATTAAGATCATCTGGTTGCACCTCAGGATAGTGTCTTGTTCTTAGATTATCATTATCTTTTAGATTTGTTCGAAAATGTTTTAAAGTAGTTTTCATTCCACTAAAAATAGCTGGTAAAAACAATTTATCTTTAAAAGATTTTCCCTCTCTTTTTACTACTGTAATTCCCATATTAACTCCCTAACACTACAATAATCGTAGCTGTAACAACAATATTTAAAAGTGATAATGGTATTAAAACTTTCCAACCTAACATCTGTAACTGATCATATCTAAATCGTAAAACAGTCCATCTCACCCAAATATATACAAATGCCATCATGAAAAATTTTACCAAAAATGTTCCTATTTGAATAACAGCCGTCATGATATTTACACCATTTGCATCAATTCCTGTGATTAAAAAATATGCCATTAAAGCTACAATTATAATAGCTATACTCCAAAAAGCGATAGTTAAAATTTTTGTTTCTTTTACTCTTGATACATCTTCACCAATCGCTTTATTATTTTTTTTCATCCATTTTGTAAAACTCCATACACCAAGAGGCAAAAGAATCATAATGGCAATCATCACATAGTTCATATTTGACTGAATAAAAGCAGTATCAGCCCATGGAATATGATATCCACCAAAAAATAAAGTTACAATAATCGCACACGAAGCACTCATAGCCGCATATTCACCTACTTGAAACAAACCAAATCTCATAGCTGAATACTCGGTATGATATCCTGCAACAATTTCTGATTCACCCTCTGCAATATCAAATGGAGCTCTGTTTGTTTCTGCAAATGAACAGATGATAAAAATAATAGCAGCTAATGGCTGTATAAAAATACCCCACATTGGAATAACACCAAGATATGTACCTGCTTGTGCATTAACAATATCTGTTAAGTGAATTGAACCATAACATATAACCATAGACATTAATGCCAAAACCATCGGAGCTTCATAAGAAACAACTTGCGCAGCTGCTCTAATCGATCCTAAAAGTCCATATTTACTCTCTGATGAAAATCCACCTAAAATAATTCCATATATAGATAAACCAGCAAAAGCTAAAAACCACAACATACCAAAATCTGCTGGAATAGCTTGCATAATATGTGACTTACCATCTATTATAAGCTCATCTGCAAAAGGGATCATCGCAAATGTTAAAAATGAACATAAAAATACGATTCCTGGTGCAATAGTAAATAAAAATGTATGTTTAATATGTTTTGCAACAAAATCCTCTTTAAATACAAGTTTTAACATATCTGCAAAACTTTGTATCAAACCACCTAATCGTAAAGGTCCAATATTACATCGATTTGGACCTGATCTATCTTGAATAAATCCAGATATTCTTCTCTCCCACCATACAAAAAGTGGTGTTAATCCAACTGCTAGTAAAGCAGCAATTGTGATATTTACTATTAATATTACCGTTGTTGAAGTACTCATAGCGTTCCTTTAGCAATCATATCTTTTAAATGTTCAATTATTGAAGTAATAGTTTCAGCCTGATTATCTTTTTTCATTTTTGAAACAACTTTTTGTTTAATCCCATCAACATTTGTGTATGTACCTGACTTTTCATAAAAAGATGCTATTGGCATAGCTACATTTGATTTTTCAATAGTTTGATTTAAATGAGAAAATAAAGAGATAACTTTCTTATCATTTAACAATTCTAAATTATTATCAAAATAACTATTATCAACAACTACTACAAGTTTTGCTTTTTCTAAATTTGATTTAAATGTTGTTTCATCTTCAGCGATGCCTAACTCTTTAAATGTTTTTCTATTTGCTGATTTGTCATTTTCTCTTAAATAATCATCTCCAAAATTTTCATCAATAGTATCTGGCGAGTATCCTGAAATATTTGCATTTAATTTCAAAGCTAAATTTTGTAAGTTTTTCATCTCTTCTGTTGATAAACTAGGACTTAAAATAAAAAATATCTCTTTTACTGTTGAGATATATTTAAATATATGAGTCATCACATTTTTAAAATCAGAAATTTCATTTTCTAATCTTGGAATTTCAAATCTATTCTCATTTTCTTTATGGTACGAAACTCGTCCTTCATCACACATAAACCAACCATTTACAGATTTATTTGCACGAGGTCTAAATCTAAAAATTTCATCATTTTTATATTTTTCTTTTCTATGATCAACAGATATATTACACCCTTTTGCACAACCACCACAAATAGCATCAAAAGTTTCCATAAACCAAACTCTTTGTTTAAATCTAAAATCTTTAGATGTTAATGCTCCAACTGGACACAAATCTACTACATTCATAGCATAAGGATTGTCTAGCGGTCGTCCTGGAAATGTTCCTATATAAGAGTGATTACTTCTACTTATTACTCCAAGTTCATGTGTTTTTGTAATATCTGAACAAAATCGTGTACATCTTGTACATAAAACACATCTTTCTCGATCTAGCATTACATTCGAACCAAGATCAATTCTTTTTGCATGATTTGTTTTCTCTTCTACATTTACTCTTGATTCATAAAAACCAGATTCCATATAATAGTCTTGAAGTTTACACTCACCAGCTTGATCACAAGTAGGACAATCAATTGGGTGATTGATCAGTTGAAGCTCTAAAATATCTCTTCTAACTTTTTCAATATTTTCACCCTGAGTTCGAACTTCCATACCCTCTTTGATAGGAGTATCACAAGCAATTTGTGGTCTTTTTTGTCCCTCAATTGCAACCATACACATTCTACAGTTACCATCTTTTCCAAGAGCTTGATGATAACAAAAATGAGGTATATGAATATTTTCATCAAGAAGTTTATCAATTAATAAACTCCCTTTTTCTGCCTCCATTTTTGCACCATTGACTGTTATATTAACCATTTCACCCATTGATTGCATCTCCTTGTTCTTTCGTATTTTCAATATACGCAACAAATTCATCTCTATATTTTTCAACTAGACTTTTAATGATATCTTTAACAGCAGGTGCAAATACACATACAGTTTTTCCATTCATTGTTTCACATACATCTAAAATTGTTGTTAAATCAGAAATTGTTCCATGACCATCTAAAATTCTTTCTATAATTGTATCTATCCAACCACACCCCTCACGACAAGGTGTACATTGACCACATGATTCGTGATGATAGAACTCTATTAGGTTTTTAGCAACATCAACCATAGAAACACCCTCAGGAATGATCATCATTCCACCTGTACCTAAGGTAGAACCAATATCCCACATAGTTTCATAATCTAAATAAGCTTTTTCTACTTCTTCGGCAGTTAAAATAGGACATGAAGCTCCACCTGGAATAACAGCTTTTAATTTTAAGCCATCTTTCATACCTCCGCCAATTTTTTCGATTACTTCAGTCATTTTACAACCATATTGAAGCTCATAAACGCCTGGATTTTTTACAGGTCCACTCATAGCAAACAACATAGTTCCTGGAGCTTTTTCGGTTCCATACTTTGTATATGATTCATAACCATTAAGTACGATATTTGGAACAGAGGCTATTGTTTCTACATTATTTACGGTTGCAGGGTTTCCAAAGAACCACTCACACTCTTTACCATGTGGCTTAAGTCTTGGATGCCCTCTTTTCCCTTCAATTGATTCAATAAGTGCAGATTTTTCACCACAAATATACGCACCGCCACCTCTATGAACTGTTATGTTCATACGATAGTCATATTTATTCATCACTTTTTCACCAATTATATTAGCGGCATACGCTTCTTCAATCGCTGCATTTAATCTATCAATGAAAAATTTATATTCACCTCGTATATAAATATAACAATCATGAGCTCCAATTGCATACGATGAACAAATAATTCCCTCTATTAAAAGATGTGGATCATACTCAAAAATTTGTCTATCTTTAAATGTTCCTGGTTCTGATTCATCACCATTTGCAATCAAATATCGAGGTCGTTCATCAACTGGTGGCATAAGTTTCCACTTAGGTCCACAAGCTGCTCCTCCTCCACCTTTTCCACGAAGTCCTGATTTACAAACCTCTTCTGTCACATCATCTGGAGCCATAGTAAAAAGTTTATCAATAGATTCATATCTTCCATTTTTTAGAGCAACTTCTAGTTTATGTGAATCTGGAATATCAAAGTTTTTACTTACAATTTTTACTATCATCTCATCTGTATTCATTACTTACACCCCTTGATAATATTTTCAAGTTTTTCAACAGTTAAATTTTCATGATAAGTATGATTTAAAGCAATCATAGGAGCTCCACCACAGGCACCTTGACACTCGACTTCACTAAAATGGAATTTTCCATCAGCACTAGTCTCACCAGGTCCAATTCCTAAAGTATCTTTAATAAACTTTTTAAGTTCAGGTGCTCCCATAATCATACATGAAAGAGTTTTACAAAGTTCTATGTGATATGTCCCTATTGGTTCAAGGTTGAACATTGTATAAAAAGTAGCAAAACTATGTACTTCTATTGGAGTTTTTCCAAGTCTATCTGCCATAAAAATCATAGCAGCAGGACTTACCCAACCTATTTGTTCTTGTACTAACCAAAGTCCAGGAAGCATCATTGCATCAGAGTTTGGATACTTTTCTAATATTCTTTGAAACTCTTTTTCATTCTCTTCTGTATATTTAAAATTTTCCATTATCTATCAAACTCCCCAGCAATAAAATTCATACTTGCCATTGTAACAATAGCATCTGCTAGCATTCCGCCCTCTACTATATCTGCATATGCAGCAAGTGAGTAAAAACTTGGCGGTCTACATTTAACTTTATATGGTCGTCCGCTTCCATCACTTGCTATATAAAATCCAAGCTCACCATTTCCACCTTCAGTGTAAGAATAGTGTTCCCCTTTTGGAACTTTAATACCATCAATAGTAAGTTTAAATTGATTCATTAACCCTTCAATATTTCCATATACATCTTCTTTTGATGGGAGTAATATTCCTGGCGCATTGATATTTAAAGGACCATCAGGTAACTCTTTCATTGCTTGTCTTATGATTTTAATTGATTGTTTCATCTCTTCAAAACGACACATCATTCTGTCATATACATCACCGTGACTACCAATAACTACATCGAAATCAAAGTTTTCATATCCATAATATGGTTTATCTTTTCGTAGATCAAAAGGAACACCAGCTGCTCTTAAGTTTGGTCCAGTGATCCCATAACTTAAAGCAAAGTCTGCTTTTATTACTCCAACATCTTGTGTTCTATCGTGAAAGATTCTGTTGTGTTCAATTAAACTTAAACAATCACTAATAGCGATCTCAACCTCTTTTAAAACATTTGCTAAATCTGCTTCAAAACCATCATATAAATCAAACTCTAAACCACCAATTCTTGTATAGGTGTTTGTAAGTCGTGCACCTGTTAATTTTGAAAGGAGATCATAGGCTAAATCTCTTGGTGCAAAAAGATACCAGTAGTTTGTAAGACCACCCAAATCGACCATATTTGCACCATTACAAACAAGGTGATCCATGATACGACTTAACTCACCTGTAATAATACGGATCATTTTTGCACGAGGTGTGATATCGATATCAAGCATCTCTTCAACAGCTTTTGCATATCCTATATTATTTAAAATAGCACTACAGTAGTTTAATCTATCTGTATAAGGGATGATTTGAGAGTAAGTATGATTTTCACAAGATTTTTCAAATCCTCTATGAAGATACCCAATCTCAGTGATACAAGTAGTAATAGTTTCACCTTCCATCGCTGCAAAGTTTCTAATCGTACCGTGAGAAGCCGGATGTGATGGTCCAACATTGAGCAGCATTAGCCCATCTATCTCTTCATCTGTGTATCCCTTTGACTTGAGTCGTGGTTCCATCTCATCCATCAGATCTTCAGTCTCAGTACAAATCTGCCCTTTTGTGATCGAATAATCTTTTCGTAAAGGATACCCTATAAATTGATGATGATTTAAAAGTCTTTTTAAATTTGGATGACCTTTAAACTTTACACCATATTGGTCATAAGTTTCTCTTTCAGCCCAGTTTGCAGAAAGATACAGATCAGTGATCGAATCCAACTCTAAAGTGTCATCATCAACAAATGTTTTAACTGTAATCTCTTTTTTGTAAGATGAGTCTCTCAAAATATATATTGCTGCAAACCGTGAAGGCGTTACATCAGGAAACTCCAAATAATCAACAACCGTTATATCCAATAAAAGAACATAGTTCTCTTCATTTTTAAGTTTTGTAATCGTAGATTTTAAATCTTTTGATTCTATGAGCATATCACACTTCAACATCTAAAAATCCTTTATATTCTTTTACTCTATCTTTTAAAATAGATTCATCTTTAGATTTCTCTTGTATTCTCATAATAGCATCAATAACAGCTTCAGGTCGTGGTGGACATCCTGCTATATATTCATCTACAGGTATAATCTCATCTATCCCTTGTAGAGTTGTATAGTTATCATAAAAACCACCAGAACAGGCACATGCACCCATAGATATAACCCATTTAGGTTCACACATCTGCTCATAAATTTTCTTTAAAATTGGAGCTTGTTTATACGAAATTGTTCCTGCAACGATCAGTAAATCTGCTTGTCGAGGAGAAAATCGCACAACTTCTGCTCCAAATTGTGAAATATCATACTTCGCTCCAGCAACACTCATAAACTCGATTCCACAACAGGCTGTTCCAAAAACCATTGGCCATAATGAATATGAACGCCCCCAGTTAATTGCATGATCTAATTGTGTTGTAACAACTGAGTCCCCTAAACTTGATTCTGATCCTAATCCCATTCTAAAGCCTTTTTCTTATACATATACATTAAACCTAAAAATAAAAGTCCTACAAAAACAAACATTTTAATTAGCCCGCCATATCCTAACTCAAGAACATTAACTGCCCAAGGAAACATAAAAATGATTTCTACATCAAAAAGTAAAAATGATATTGCGACCAAGTAAAATTTGACTGAAAACCTTATACTTGTGTTTCCTACTGGATTGGTTACACCACTTTCGTATACTGTGTTTTTTATTTTTGAATCTTTGTTATTGGGACCTATAAATTGTGTTAGTACAAATACACCAACTAAAATACAGCCAATCGAAACAAAAATAACAGATGCAAGAATTAATTCTGTTGACATTTCTTATCCTATTTTATAGTTTTGCTTAGAGTATACATTAATCTAAATTTAGATTAAATTTTTTATATAGTATTTAAGGATATTTTAAATTAAAGAGAATTTTTGATACATTTTATATCATAAAAAGTTATTAAAATGCTAGATATTCTGGCTTTCCAAAATAATAGCCTTGAGAGTAATCTACACCTAAGTTATTTAAGAAATCAAATATCTCTTTATTTTCAACATATTCTGCAATTGTTTTAATATTTTGTCTTTTAGCAAAAACAACAATTGTTTCAACGACATTTTGACTATATTTATCAGTAAGAATATTTTTAATTAAAGAACCATCTATCTTTAATAAGTCTGGTTCAAATTCAAGAAGTCTTTCAAAATTAGAGTACCCTGCACCAAAATCATCTATTGCTATAGAAACACCCATTTTTTTCACTTTGCGTATAAATATTTTAACACTTTTAAAATCTTTTACTCTTTCATCTTCTAATAGTTCAAAAACCAATCTATTTCGGTCTTTTTCATTTTCTTCTAAAAGTGAATAGATAAGATTTCGTGTTTCATCTTTTTCAATGTCTAAAGTTGATAGATTTATAGAAAGCTCTGTTTTAATAGTTTTTAACACTTCAAACGAATTTTCTAAAACTCGTTTTGTAATTTTATTGTAATAAGAACCTCTTTTTGAAATACTTAAAAATTCATAAGGAGAGATAACTTTCCCTTTTTCATCTATAAGTCTTACTAAAGATTCATACTTTTCGATTTGTTCTGTTTTATTATTTACAATGGGTTGGAAATAAGATAAAATTTTATATTCATCTAAAGCTTGTTTTACCATTTTTATAACATCTAAATTCTTTTTAGCTTCTTGTTGGTCTTTTATTGAAAAATCGTTTGCATGACATATAGTTATATTTTTCTCTATAGCCATCTCTAATCCTGATTTGGCATCTTCATAAATCATATGTTTACCTAAAGAGTAACTCAAAGTTATATTTATGTCATAATCCATATCATCAATAGTTAATCGTGATTTTTTTACATTATTCACAAATTCAGTTAAATAGTCTTCCAAAGAAACCGCAGCTTCTAAAAAGCTATCAAAATCAGTAAGTAAAGCATACTTTCCATCACCTAAATTGTACACATTTTTGAACTTATAAGTTGATGGAAGATAGTTTAAAAGCTTATATCCAAAAAGTTTTTCGATTTGATCAATAATATATAAACTATGGAACTTCTCCAACATATCAAACTCTTCAATTTGAACCATAATAAGAACAGACATAATATTTGATGCAATTTTATCTAAAAAGTGTTTTTTATCGGTAAGAATATCACTTATATTTTGTCTTAAAGCAATGTATTCTACGATATTTCCATCTTCATCTAAAAGTGGAGTGATGGTTGATTTTACATAATATAACTCACCATTTTTCGAGATATTTTTTAAGATTCCATTCCACTGTTGTTTTTTCTTCTTGATTGTATTCCACATATCTTTATACAGCTCTTTAGGACTATCTATTGGTCGTACCATATTATGATTTTTTCCCAAGAGTTCATCTTTTGTATATCC
>Ga0193963_1001278_pt1 | contig 12643 bp, 11 predicted proteins | sample FB_6_MG_FD_140359 | JGI IMG/M metagenome (GOLD analysis project Ga0193963, IMG submission 140359) | Microbial mat bacterial communities from the Broadkill River, Lewes, Delaware, United States - FB_6_MG | ecosystem: Environmental > Aquatic > Freshwater > River > Microbial mats | place: USA...
AGTGTTAATAAAATTGAAGAACCTATTTTAGGTGATAAAATTATGCATTCAAAAGTAAATGTTAATAAGATGGAATCTAATGATTCTAATTTAGAGGCTGATACTTATGAAGTAAATAATTTTGAAATAAGTAACTCTGAAGATAATTCTATTGTTGAAATGTTCTGATTGTCAGAATTAGAGGATTCTAATTGATTAGAAGGTTTTGCTGAAAATATAGCGCCTTCAAATATGAGTAGATGATCATTTGATTCAGAATTTATGGAGTCAGATGACGAAGGTGGATATGTTGATAGTAAAGAGTTTGGTATTATGGTTGATGTTATAAATTTTGATGATTATTGTTATGATTTATGATGATCACTTACTTGAACTTGAGGGTTAGAAAAATGTATATTGAATGAAAAAGAGTGTTTTTCAAGTAAATTTGAAAATTGAACTTGTGAGTTTGAGGAAATAAAATAAAATTAAGGGTGTGAAAACTCTTAATTTTATTTTTTTGTCACTTTTTTATAAAAGTTTCGTTTAAGTATATGTTAGACATTTATTTTTTAAAAAAATTATTATGAAGAAAATGTTTATATTGCCTATAGCACTTTTATTTTCTATTACTGGTGTTTATGCTAGTGTTGAAGATAATTCTATTATAGAAGAATTGAGTAAAGAAAATACTAAAGAAATATCTTCTGAAACATTAGAATTTCAAAGATTTGAATCTTGTAAAGAATTAGAAGATGTTACTAATGATTTTCTTAAAGATTATAGTTCAAGATATAATGGTTATTATGGTTGAGGTGTAGTTTATAGATCATTTAATAATATTGATGAATGAATGGTAATGGAAGATTCAATGGAATTGGATACTGTAACATCTTCATCAAAAGCTGCAGGTTCTGACTTTTCAAATACAAACGAACAAGTATCATGAGTATCTGAATCAGAAATAGTTAAAACTGACGGAGAATATATTTATTATATGTCAGATTTTTATGATAGTTCGGTTACTAATTATAACGATAGACAAAAGAAAAATGTTTATATCATTGAAGCTGATTCAATGAAAATTGTAAAGAAAATTAATTTACCTAAACATTTTTGGGGTACTCAACTTTATTTAGAATGAGATAAGTTAGTGATTCTTGCAAGTTGATCTCCATCTTGAAAATTTCAAAAACAATATTGGGATAGTTCAAGTAAAACATATACAATTATTTATGATGTTGAAAATCCTGAAGAAGCAAAATTAGTTAAAGCTTTTATGACTGAATGAAGTTTTTCAAAATCTAGATTAATAGATGATAAGTTATATGTTATATCTAGAAAAGACAATTATTCTTTATTTAGAGCTTATTCTGAAGATAATGAAATAAATGCAGAAGATATAATACCTAAAGGTTTAGAAATTACTTCTACTGATAATGAAGACGAAAAAAATGTAGAAATTTGAGGTGTAAAAAAAGATTATAAAGTAAATACTGGTTATGTTTCTAAATGTAATAGTATTGAATATATTTTACCAGAATCAGAAACTGATTTAGGATATCCTCAATTTAACTTAATTTCAATAATTGATATTGAAGATATAGAAAAAGAAGTTAATACAAAAGTAGTTTTTTGAAATTTAAATGAAATTTATATGAGTTTAGATAACTTATATATGACTAATTCTGTTTATAAAACAGAAGCATTTAGATGTCCTGCTAATGCAAAATGTATAATGCCTTACTATTACGGTTGAACAAATCATACTCTTATTCATAAAATGAATATAGTTGAAGATGATTTAGAATATCAAACAAGTGCATTAATTGAATGAAGTCCGTTAACTCAATATTCAATGGATGAATATAAAGAAGACTTTAGAATATTAACTAAAACTAGTAGATGGAATTCTAATTGAGAAGATTCTCACACTGATTTATATGTTTTAGATAAAAATTTAGAAGTAAAATCAAGTCTTGAAAATCTTTGAGCATGAGAAGATTTTAAATCAAGTAGATATATGTGAGATAAACTATTTTTAGTTACTTTTCAACAAATAGATCCATTATTTGTTATTGATTTAGAAGATTCTAAAAATCCCAAAATACTTGGAGAATTAAAAATGCCTGGTTATTCAACTTATCTACATCCATATGATGAAAATCATATAATAGGTATTGGTTATGATACTAAAGAAAATAAATGGGGATGAGTTCAAAATAATGGTGTTAAAGTTGATCTTTATGAAATAGATTACGATAGAAAACCTGAATCAAAAGATAATAAAGGTGATATATATGTTGCTCAAAAATATACAAAAACTTTTGGTGAATATGGAAGTTATAGTGAAGCATTAAACAACCCTAGAATGTTTCAATGGAAAAAATCAGATAATGATTTATTCTTACCAATGACTTTAAAGAAAAATGATAGCGAAGATCAATATAGAGCTATAGATTTCTTCCAATGATTAGTTTCTATTAATATAGATAAAAATAATTGAATAAAAGAAAATTATAGAGTTACTCATTTAGATACAGAAGGTTTAGAAAAAGAAAGAATTGAAGAATGTTCAAAATATACAACAGAACAAACTGATGATAAATGTGTTACTCTTCTTAATTGAGAAGAATACTGTCAAGCTAAAAGATATACATATGTTCCTAAATATTGTTATGAAAAATCACCAATAGGTGAATATTTATCTAATAAATCATGGAATTATTCTAATATGTTTGTAAAAAGATCTGTATGGATATGAGATGAATTATATACAATATCTGATAAAGAGATTCAAAAATCAGATATTGATAATTGAAAATATAAAATTAGTGTTAAATTAAAATAATTTTATACAAAAAAAACTAGTTATAACAACTAGTTTTTTTTGTATTTTATTAATATATATGATTTAATATATATAATTATATTAAATAAAATAGAAAAAGATGGATTTAAATTTTGTTTGAGCATGAATTGCTATTTGATTAGCAGCCTTATGAGTTGCAGTATGACAATGATTTCTTATTTATAAATCAATGGAGGTTATTGGTAAAAATCCAAAAATGTCAGGTTTTTATTTAACTACAACTATATTAGGTATTGCCTTGGTTGAATCGGCTGCTATTTATGGTCTTATTATTGCATTTCAGATCTTATCTGCTGATTTTGTTAATCCTTTAGCAGCAATAGGTGTTTGATTATCTATTGGTCTTAGTTGATTATGAGTTTGAATAGGTGAGTGATTAATGTTGAGTGGTGCTATAGATGCTATGAATAAGGATACAGAGAATAGAAATAAAATCATGACATATATGATATTGTTTTTAGCTCTTATTGAATCAGCTGCTATATATGGTATGATAGTTGCATTTCAACTTCTATGAGATTTAGATATTTCTCCTTATTTATCTATAGGGGCATGATTAGCTATTGGTTTAGCATGACTTTGAGCATGAGTATGAGAATGAATAATGGCAAAAAAAGCTATTATGTTAATTTGAGAAAAACCTAAGTTAACAAACTTTTTATTAACGATAACTATATTAGGTATTGCCTTAGTGGAATCAGCTGCAATTTATGGTCTTATTATTGCATTTAACTCTATGGAGGCTAATGTTGTAGATTCTATGGTTGCTGTTTGAGCATGATTAGCTGTTTGATTGGCATGATTATGAGTTTGAATAGGGGAATGATTAATGGTTTCATGAGCTATGGAAGCTATGTCTATAGGTAGGGTTAATAAATCAAAAATATTAACTTATATGATTCTTTTTATTGCCTTAGTAGAATCAGCTGCTATTTATGGTCTTATTATCTCTTTTCAAATTTTATCTTGAGATATTGCATGATTAGCTGCAATTTGAGCATGATTATCTATTTGATTAGCATGATTATGAGTTTGAATAGGGGAATGAATTTTATCTAAAAAATCAATAATAGTTATTTGAAAAAGACCAAGTTTATCTATGTTTTTTCTAACTGTAACTATATTAGGTATAGCACTAGTAGAATCAGCTGCAATATACGGTTTAGTTGTTTCATTTAAAATATTATCTTCACCAGAGATGCTTTCTCTAGCTGCATTGTGAGCATGATTATCAATTTGATTTTCTGCACTATGAGCTGGTATATGAGAGGGTGTTCTAGTTTGATGAACATTCGATGCTATGAGTAGAAATCCTGCAAATAAGTCTAAAGATTTAACATTTATGATTTTATTCTTAGCGTTAGTTGAGGTTCTTGCTATTTATTGATTAATTATTGCTTTTAAGATAATTTGATAGAGTCTAAAAAAAAGCTAGGAAAAATAATTTGATTTTTTTCAGAGTTTTAATATTATAGTAACAAAAATTTTCAGAAAATCCCTTTAAAATAGGGTAAAGTAAATAAAAAAAGACAGTTTTTTATTTGCTTTTTTTGTTGTCTTAAATATACTCTTTGCGTTTTAATTTAGTTTGTATAACTTTTTAATACATATATGACAGATTTTATTCCGGCTTTTTTATGAGCCTATATTTCCCATTGAGAAGGGGGAACTCTACTTAATCCATACTTTGTATGAATGCTTTTAGAAATAGTATTATTTATTTTGTTATTTTTAGTAACTAAAAAATATTCTACTTCATCTTTTGGTATTTTCTTTGGTATGATTTTTGAAAAAGTATATGAATTTTTTGAAGATATTTTAGGTAAAGAAGAGAAAAAATGGACAAAATTATATATAACATCTATGTTTTTTGTAATTCTTGTTTCCAATTTAATAGGGGTTGTTGTAGAAATTATTGGTGTTTGATTACCATCACTTCATCACTTAATACATATTCCAACTTCAGATGTAAACTTTAATATTGCAATGGCAATTATATGAGTTGTTATAGTTATCTATGAACAATTTGCTTTCCTATGATTTGGTAAAGCCTTATATGAATATGCTCCATTCTTATGAAAAGATTATATTCCATATGAAAAGTGAAAACTTAATAAGTATATAGATATTCCTTTATTCTTATTGGTTAAATTTTTCGATATAGTTATTTCAATGTTTCTATGAGTATTAGAAATTGTATGACATTGAGCTAAAATAATATCTTTATCATTTAGGTTATTTTGAAATATAACTTCATGATGATTACTATTAGGTATGTTATTAGTTTGATTATCATCACTATCTAATTTCTTAGTATGATTTGATTTTCCAGTTATTGTTCCTGTGTTATTGCATTTACAATGATTATTAGTTGCTTTAATTCAAGCATTAGTATTTCCACTTTTAATTGCAATATTCATTAAGGTAGCAAAAGTACATTAATAATTTAAATTATAATTTAATAAGTATATATTATGGATAATATGGTTAATTTTATTTGAGCATGACTTGCTATTTGATTATCAGGGATTTGAGTTGCTATAGGGCAATGAATTCTAGGTAAAAAAGCTGTTGAAGTTATGTGAAAAAACAAGGATTTATCTTCATTTCTACTTACTGTAACTATTTTAGGTATAGCATTAGTAGAATCAGCTGCAATATATGGTCTTATAGTTGCTTTTCAAATATTAGGTAATGAAACTATTACTTTATGAGCAAGTATTTGAGCATGATTAGCAATTTGACTTGCATGATTTTGAGCATGAGTAGGGGAATGAAAACTTATTGCTGGTGCAATTTGAGCAATTTCAAAAAACCCTGAATTAAAATCAAAAATAATGACATTTATGGTTCTGTTTGTTGCATTAGTAGAATCAGCAGCAATCTATGGTTTAGTTATCGCATTTAAAATATTAGGTGACGTTGACTTTACATCTGAAGCATTTATATGAATGTGATTAGCAATTTGACTTGCATGATTATGAGTTTCAATTTGAGAATGAATCCTTGCTGAAAAAGCAATGGAAATGATGTGAAAACAAGTTAAAATGATTAGTTTCTTTTTAACTGTAACTATTTTAGGTATAGCATTAGTAGAATCAGCTGCAATATATGGTTTAGTTGTAGCATTTGATATCTTTGCTAAAGATTTATCAATGTTAGCTGCAATTTGATCATGAGCCGCTATTTGATTAGCATGATTATGAGCATGAGTAGGGGAATGAATCCTTATTGCATGAGCTATGACAGCAATGGGTAGAAACCCATTAATAAAATGAAAATTAATGACATTTATGGTTTTATTTGTTGCTTTAGTTGAAGTAACTGCAATCTATGGTTTAATAATTTCATTTAAAATATCAGGTTCAGTTGATTCAAGTATTGATCAAATGGTTTACTTAGGAGCATGATTAGCTATTTGATTAGCATGATTATGAGTAGGTATCTGAAGATGATATTTATCAGAAGAATCAATGAAAACAATGTGAAAAAATCCAGGTCTTATTGGTTTTCTATTAACAGTCTCAATTCTTTGAGTAGCATTAGTAGAATCAGCTGCGATTTATGCATTAGTAGTATCGTTTCAAATATTGGCTGCTGAATGATTAACATGATTAGCTGCAGCAGGTGCTGGTTTAGCAATTTGATTTGCATGATTAGGAGCTTGAATAGGTGAATGATTATTAATTAAAGGTGCTATTAAATGAATAAATAGTAATCCTGAAGAAAAAGGTAAAACTTTAGCTTTTATGGTTTTATTCGTAGCGTTAATTGAAGTTGTCGCTATATATGGTTTAATAATTGCATTCAAAATTATTGGTTAATTTTAAAATTATTATTTTTTAAATATTCTTATGGAAAACTTTAAAATTGAATTAGTTTTAGCTGCTATGATTAATTTTTGAATATTATTTTTTATGTTCAAATATTTTCTAGCAGATAAACTAGCAAAAGCTATTGATGAGAGAAGGGCTCATCTTAAAGCTTCAGATGAAGCTGAAGACTTAGCACAAGTAAAAATAGATGAAGCTGAATTAGAGGCTTCTAAAATTATTGAAGATGCTAGAGCTAAAGCTTTAGGTATTGAAAAATCAGCAGAAGACCTTTCTAAACAAAATACAGCTAAAACTGTAGCTAAAGCTGAACAAGAAGCTAAATATATTTTAGAAAGCGCTAAAGTGGAAACAGAAAAAGATAGATTGGATATGGTTAATTCAATGAAATCTAAAATTTTAGACTTATCATTAAGATTAAGTTCTAAAATATTTAATAAAGAATCTGCAAATAAAGATTTTTTAGAAAAAGAATTAGAAGTATTAACTAAATAATTACATACTTATGAGTAATATAAAAAGTCTTACTGATAATCTTAATTTTGATCAATTAAAAGAAGTATTGAAAGAAATTAAGTTATATAGAGACTTAAAAAAACAGTTATGAAAGAGGTGAGAAGATGTATACAGTAAATTAAAAACTTGAAAATCTACATATTTAGTTGAATACTTTACAGGTATATCGGAAGATTTAGCTTGGGAAGAATCACAAAAAGTATATAAAAAAGTTTTTAACTTAAATGTTGAAAAATCTGAAGTTACTTTTTTGAAAAAAGAAGAAATTAAATGATGAATAAAAATATATCTAGATGATAAAGTGATTGATTTAAGTTATCAAAAAATTGAAAATATGATAACTAAATAATTTTTATAAAACTATAATTTTAATATTAAAAATAATTTTATGTCAAACGACTTATTAAACAATATTATAAATGAAATAGAAACTAAAATAGACTCAGTTGAATTAAATCCTGAAGTTTGAAATGTTGGTGAAGTTTTCTATTTATGAGATGGTGTTGCAAAGGTATCTTGATTATGAGAAGTTGCTTATAATGAAGTAGTAGAATTTGAATCAGGGGCAAGAGGTATTGCTCTTAATTTGGAAGAACATTTTGTATGAATAGTTATTTTATCTGGATTTAACGCTGTTAAAGAAGGAGAAAAAGCTTTTTCTACAGGTAAAGTATTAAACGTACCAGTTGGTAAAGAATTAATTGGTAGAGTTGTAGATGCTTTAGGTAATCCTATTGATGGATTAGGTGAATTAAAAACTAAAGAAGTTTACCCAATTGAAAGAGTTGCTACTGGTGTTATGGCAAGAAAGTCTGTACATGAACCAATGGAAACTGGTATTAAAGCAATTGATGCATTAGTACCAATTGGTAGAGGTCAAAGAGAACTTATTATTGGTGATAGACAAACTGGTAAAACTCAAGTTGCAATCGATGCAATTATTAATCAAAAAGGACAATGAGTTACTTGTGTATATGTAGCTATTGGTCAAAAAGAAGGTAAAGTTGCTAGAATTGTTGAAGAACTTAAGAAAAGAGGAGCAATGGAATATACTATTGTTGTTGCTGCTGGTGCTTCTGATCCTGCTTCTATGCAATATCTTTCTCCTTATGCTGGTTGTGCTATGGCTGAATACTTCATGTTTAACGGGCAACATTCATTAATTGTATATGATGATTTAACTAAACAAGCAAATGCTTATAGAGAAATGTCATTATTATTAAGAAGACCACCAGGTAGAGAAGCTTATCCTTGAGATGTTTTCTATACTCATTCTAGATTATTAGAAAGAGCTTCAAAATTAAATGATGAATTAGGTGCTGGTTCTATGACTGCACTTCCAATAATTGAAACTCAAGCTTGAGATGTATCTGCATATATTCCAACAAATGTAATTTCAATTACAGATGGACAAATATTTTTAGAATCTGATTTATTTAATTCTGGTCAAAAACCAGCAATTAATGTATGATTATCGGTTTCAAGAGTATGAGGTTCAGCTCAAATTAAAGGTATGAAAAAAGTATCTGGTACATTAAAGTTAGATCTTGCTCAATATAGAGAATTAGCTGCATTTTCTCAATTTGCTTCTGATTTAGATCCTGAAACTAAGGCTCAATTAGATAGAGGTGAAAGAATGATGCAATTATTAAAACAATGAGTATATTCTCCAATTTCTGTTCCAAAACAAATTTGTGCAATTTTTGCTTGAGCTAAATGATATTTAGATGTTATTGATGCTTCAAAAGTAGTTAAATTTGAAGATGATTTTTATACTTCTTTAGAAGAAGAAAAAACTATTATTGAATCTATTAAAAAAGATAAACAAATTACAGAAGAAACTGAAACTAAATTAATAGAAGTTATTAATAGAGTTGTTGAATTATATAAATAATATTTACCTATAATCAAATATACTTATGGCAAATGCTAAAGAGATAAAAAGAAAAATAGGTTCTATTAAAAATACTTGAAAAATTACTAAAGCTATGGAGCTTATTTCAACTGTAAAGATGAAAAAAGCCCAAGACCTAGCTTTACAAAAGAGAAATTTTGTATTAGAAATGTTAAAAATATTTCTAAGAATTGAAGATTATTTATCTGATTTTCCATTATTCTCTTCAAGTAATAATTGAGATAAAACATTAGCAATCGTTATAACTTCAAATAAAGGTTTATGTGGAGGTTATAATGTAAATGTAATGAAAAAAGTAAATTCTTACATGAAAGAAACAGGTGAAAAAATGGACTTTGTAGCTGTTTGAAAGAAGGCTTCAAATTTTGTTTTAAAAACTTGAAACAACCTTATTGCTGATTTCTCTGAAGATTTTTCAGATAATCTAGATCCTATTTTTACAAAAAAAATATCTGAATTAATGAGAGATGAATATCTTTCATGAAAATATAATAAAGTAGTTGTGTTTTATAATTTTTATGTAAATACAATTAAACAAATTCCAGTTGCAAAAGTTAGTTTACCAATTGAGTCAGAAGATATAAAAAAATATCTTACATCAGTTCTTGAATGACATGTTGATATTGATAGTGAAATTGAAAGTATGGATAGTACATATTCTTATGATATTGAACCTACTCCTCATGAACTAATAAAAGATGTTATTCCTATGATATTAGATATGATGCTTTTTGATACATTGCTTAATGCAAAAGCTTCTGAACATAGCTCTAGAATGATTGCAATGAAAAATGCAAAAGATAGTGCTAATAAGATAGCATGAAACTTAACTCTTAAATATAATAAGGCTAGACAAGCTATTATTACTAGTGAAGTTTCAGAAATTACAGCTGGTGTTGAATCTATGAAGGATGTATAGTTTTTCTTTACAGACATAGAAAAAACACTATAATAATGTTATTAAAACTTAAATATTTTTTTATGAAAGTATTATTTATTATTTTAAAATCTATTTTTAATATTATCTTATTTCTTTTTTATTGATTTATTTCAATAACAACATGAAATTTTCTATTTGGTTTAATGCTTACTATTTTTGATAATTCTGTACCAGGACCACAGGATCCTGTACATTTAAGAATTGCTGTATTATCTATAGCTTTCGCATTAGTAGTGACACTTTTACTTAGAAAGATATTTTATATATCAGTTTGTACTAAATCATGCAACTCTGAAAATAAAATAACTACTGAAAAAGTTAAAAAAACAGAAAAAATTATTAATAAAGAAGAAGATGAATTAGAAATATATGTAAATAAAGAAATTAAATAATATTTTTATAAAATATTGTCAATATATATATCAAATGATTGATTTGCAAGGTAAACTTAGCAATGAATTTTAAATTAAATTTACAATTAATATTCTACATATAATGAAAACTTGAAAAATTATTAAAATAGTTTGAGTAGTAATCGATGTTAAATTTGAAGGTTGATACGTTCCTTCAATTTATGAAGCATTAGAAATCAAATGAGCAAATGAAAGAGTTGCTCTAGAAGTTCAACAACAATTAGGTGATGGTGTAGTTAGAACTATTGCTATGAACACTGTTGATGGATTAAAAAGAGGTATGGTTGTTGAGGCTACTGAAGCTCCAATTAGTGTACCAGTATGAGATAAAGTACTAGGTAGAATGTTTAATGTTTTAGGTGATCCTATCGATGATAAAGAAAAACCAAAAACTGAACATATGGATCCTATACATAGACCAGCTCCTGACTTTAGTAACTTAACAACTAAAGCAGAAGTATTTGAAACTGGTATTAAAGTAGTTGATCTTATTGCTCCAATGTTAAAATGAGGTAAAGTAGGTCTATTCGGTTGAGCATGAGTTGGTAAAACAGTTATTATGCAAGAATTAATCCATAATATCGCATCTGAACATGGTGGTTATTCTGTTGTTGCCGGTGTAGGTGAAAGAACAAGAGAAGGTAATGATCTTTACCATGAAATGGAAGAATCTGGTGTTATTGATAAAACTGCAATGGTATTCGGACAAATGAACGAAGCTCCAGGACCTAGAGCGAGAGTAGCTCTTACTGGTTTAACTATGGCAGAACACTTTAGAGATAGAGAAAAGAAAGATGTATTATTATTCGTTGATAATATATTTAGATTTACTCAAGCTGGTTCAGAAATTTCTGCATTATTAGGGAGAATCCCTTCGGCAGTAGGTTATCAACCAACTTTAGCAACTGACATGGGTGCTTTACAAGAAAGAATTACTTCAACTAGAGATGGTTCAATTACTTCTGTTCAAGCTGTATATGTTCCTGCAGATGATCTTACTGATCCTGCTCCAGCAGCTACTTTTGCCCATTTAGATTCAACTATTGTATTAAATAGATCTATTGCTGAATTAGGTATTTACCCAGCAGTTGATCCATTAGATTCTGCTTCAACAGTTTTATCTCCAGAAATTGTTGGGGAAGAACATTATAATGTTGCTAGAAGTGTACAAAAAATTCTACAAAAATATAAAGAATTACAAGATATTATTGCTATTCTTGGTATGGATGAATTATCTGATGAAGATAAATCTACTGTAGCTAGAGCAAGAAAAATTCAAAAATTCTTATCTCAACCATTCTTTGTTGCAGAACAATTTACAGGTACTCCATGAGTATATGCTAAAATGAACGATACAGTTACTGGTTTTAAGAAAATAATAGATGGTGATTTAGATTATATACCTGAAAACTATTTCATGTATAAAGCATGAATCCAAGATGTTATTAATGCTTATGAAGCAAAAAAAGCTGAAGAAAAATAATAACTATTAGTTTCTTATAATAATAAATAAAAAATATAATATGAAATTAAAAATATTATCATTTTCATGAGAAAGTTTTAGTTCTGAAGATGTTGTTTCAGCTACATTAATGACTTGAATATGAGAAATTACTATTTTAGATAATCATTCTCCATTACTTACAAGTATTAAACCTTCAACTATGTTTGTTATCTATAAAGATAGTAAATGAGTTGAAAAAAGAGATGATTTTGCAATTTGAAGATGAGTTGTAGAAATAAGTAATAATAGTGTAAAGGTTATGGCTGATATGTTAGTTGATATTGAAGACTTAGATACTGAAGCCGCTGAAAGAGCAAGAGAAAATGCAATTAAGCTTATGGAAAAATATAGAGATTCTAAAGATAAAATGGATATGGAAAAATTTATTGAAGCTGAAGATCTTTTATTAAAATCTATAGCAAAATTAAAGCTTTCTGATACAAGAAAATAAAAAAAAACGCAATACAAAAAGATTTGGTATTGCGTTTTTTTTTTATATAATAATATGTAAGATTTTTATTAAGTTAATTAATGTTGAGATGGAAAATTTTTTAAATGAAATAGTTGAATGAAATAAATTTGAACTTCATATTGATACTAATATATTTCCTAAGAATATAATACTAAAAGCTGCATATAATTTCTTAGATAAATGATATTTTTTCTTTAAA
>Ga0193963_1001279_pt1 | contig 12636 bp, 13 predicted proteins | sample FB_6_MG_FD_140359 | JGI IMG/M metagenome (GOLD analysis project Ga0193963, IMG submission 140359) | Microbial mat bacterial communities from the Broadkill River, Lewes, Delaware, United States - FB_6_MG | ecosystem: Environmental > Aquatic > Freshwater > River > Microbial mats | place: USA...
ATATTCATGTTCAAGTACATAATACAGATTTAGTAAAATCAACTCGATATCATGAAAAAGTATATAGCAAGACATTTTAAAAATGGGAAAACTTCTTTCAAATAATGATGTTTCCTATCATTCCCCAAGTGACGAAGACTGGGAAGATTATTCTAAAAATGTAGATTCTTTTAATAGATTTAAAATCCCTAAAGTTTTTGATGAGAAGAATAAGCATGATTATCTTTTTATAGCTTTAGCAGATGGCACAGAAAATGATAAAAAGAATCTAGAAAAATATACGAATGTTTCACAATTAGAAAAGGATATTGAGGATAATTCAAATCCTAAAATAGCTTTTCATTATGAAGCTGGAGTAGGTACCTTTGAAGGTGAAGGCAATAAATTAGATAAAACAAAAGCTAAGTTTGATGCTATGTTCTCAAGAAGTCATAAAGAAAGAGTAGAAAAAATTTATAATAAGTTTTCCAAACAAGCAAATATTTGGAAAAGTAAAGACCCTGATGCAAATATTTCTATTGTTGAAGTAGGCTTTAGTAGAGGAGCAGGAGTAATATCTTTACTTAATCAAATGATTCATGAAAAAGGTATACAAGATACTGAAACTAAAAGAATAATTGATGGTAAATTACAACTTACAGGTGAATACCTAATTCAACCAGGTCAAATATCTCAATCAGTACTACTTTATGATCCTGTAACAACAAGTATGAAAGAAAATATGTCTTTATCTAATTCAACTGTTTCAGCTTTACAAATTAATGCAAAAGATGAATATCGTAGTTTATTCCCTCTTTCAAAAATAGCTCAAGGTAAAAACCAATTAGAGATAAATCTTCCTGGATGTCATACTGATATTGGTGGAGGTTATGAAAAAAATGGTTTATCTTTATATAGTAAAGATATAGGTAATCAATATTTAAATAAAATGATTCAGACTAAAGATAATTTATTTAAAAAAGTAAGATTACCTTCTAAAAATGACCCTTCCGTAGTAATCCATCATTCAGAAGAACATCATATTTTATATAGAAAGAAAGAAGTAAGAGGGATAACTTTTATAGATAAAAAAGAGTATGAATCTAAAATATCCCAATTAAATATATCTGATTATAATCATTCTAACTTATCGTATAGTTCTATTTCTTCTAAGAGTATTAAAGAGTTTAAAAAACAAAAACTAAAAAAAGTAAAGACTATAGAGAAGGAAATTAATAGACGTGAAAGGTCTATTGGGTTTACTTAATTTATTATCTTTTTTTTAAAAATTAAAAATCTAAAACTCTTTCGATATAATAAAATCATGAAATTTTTTAAATACCTTTTTATTTTTTTATTTTTCTCTATTTATGTATATGCAAAAGAGATAAAACCTATTTTTGTATTAGAAACTAGAGATCTAGTTTATGATTTTGTCCTAGATGGTTCAAACCTTTTTGTTTCAAATGCGATGGGTACGATAGAAGTTTTTGATTTATATAAGCAAAAAAAGATAGATGAAATTGTTCTTCCTCCAATGTATAATGTACATGGTGAGCAAGTAACTTCTAAAATACTTAGTGTTGATAGACATAATGGAAAAACTCTTTTTGTAAGTACAACTTTAAAGGGTTTTAGAAATGTATGGTTACATGATGGTATGAATCTAAAACATATTATAAAGATTGAAAATAAACTAGCTGTAAAAGAAGCACGATTTATTGATGATGAAAAGTTTATCTTAGGTACTGTTGCTCATGAAATGATTTTATATAATATGTCAGATAGTTATAAAACATATAGAAAACATATAGAACAAAGTACTTTTTCAGATGTTGTTTTAAGTGAAGATAGAAAGACTATGATTACTTCAAGTGAGAGTGGAAGAGTAACTTTATCAGATGTTAAATCAGGTGAAATTATTAAAACTTTCGAATCTCAAAATGTAGATAATATTTATAGAATAGATTATAAGAATGGAAATATAATAACTGCAGGGCAAGATAGACGAGTTGGTGTTTATCCTAAAAACTCAGAACCTTATTATATAAAAAGTGATTTTTTAGTTTATTCTGCAAGTCTAAGTTCTAGTGGTAATATAGGCGTTTATTCTAGTGGTGAAGAAAATACTTTGCAGGTTTTTAATATAAATACAAAAGAAAAGAGCCACAAATTAATTGGACATTATTCTACTCCTACAACTATTAAATTTATTAGAGAAAATGAATTGTTTTCAGCAGGAGATGAAAATAAAGTTTTTTATTGGAAAATTAATTAAGTTATAAATTTATAGGAAAAGAGATTATAAAAGTTGTACCTTTTTTTTCTTCTGTTTCAAGACTTATATGACCATTTAATTTAGTTGTTATTAGGTTATATATTATACTTAATCCAAGTCCACTTCCTCCATCTTCTCTGTTAGTTGTAAAAAATGGATTAAATATTTTTACTTTGTTTTCTTCTTTTATTCCTTTTCCATAATCTTTGAAGGTAATAATGACATCTTCTTTTTCAGTATTTAAAGTAATATCAATTATTCCTTTTTCATCTTTTTTATATGCATGAATAATAGAGTTCATAATTAGATTTGTAATGATTTGAGATATAGCACCAGGATATCCATCAATTATAATTTCTTTTTCACAATTTATATTAATATCTATTTTTGTTTTTTTAGTAATATTTTTTATGCTTAATAGAATTTCATCAAGATATCCACATAAATTAAACTTACGTTTTCCATCACTTGATTGATCTACGGCAACTTGTTTGAAACTTCTAACAAGTTGCGCTGTTTTTTCTAAGTTTATATTGATGCTTTTGGCTAACTCTTGTGAAGTATCAATAAAGTTTTTAAACTCCTCTTCACTTAGTTCATCACTGTTATAAAGTTTTTCTAATTTATCAGAAATTGATATGAAATGAGTAATTCCAGTTAGTGATAGACCAACAGGAGTATTTATTTCATGTGCTACTCCTGCAACTAATTCACCTAGACTTGCCATTTTTTCTGATTCTATTAGGGAATCTTGTGTTTTTTTTAATTGATTCATTGAGTCTTCTAAATCAGTATTACTTTTTTTAAGTTGTTTTGTTCTACTTTCCACTTTATTTTCTAGGGTTTCATTTAAATCTCTTATCTCATTTTCAGCATTTTTTCTAGCTTCAATTTCTTTATCTCTTTCATTTATTTTTTCTTTTAATTGCTCATAATGTTCATTAAGTAGTTTCTCTTTTTCTTTAAAATAGTTTATTTTTTCACTAAACTCCTCTGGTGATATTTTCATATCTTTTAATATATTTGCATAAATACTTGATAAGTTATTACTCTCTTCTTCTGTAAAAATCTGACTTTTTTCTAAAACTTTATAAGCACCTGCCGTCCCTAGTGTACCTGCTAAAATTCTTTCTATATAACTATATAATTTTGATAGCTCTAATAAATTTATTGAAGACTTTTCTTCTAGTTTAAACTTCTTCTCTAAATTAAGCATTTTTATTCTTGTTTTTCTTATTGGAATATATTGATTTAGAACTTCTTCTATGATAGTTAGTTTTTCTTTTATATTGATATTAGATTCTAAATGTCCCGAATAGTTTATTTCTTCACTAACTTGAAGAATATTGATAAAATCATTAGCTGTTTTCTTTTCTGATTCGCTTGATTTTGTTAATAATGAAACAATTATTAAAGCACTTATATTAAATAACATACTCCAAAATACTGCATGCGGAATTGAATCAAAACCTGTTAGTCCAAATAGTTCACTTGGTTTAAGTATAGATAATTTAAATAGTCCATAATCATATATATTTATAGGTACCCATTGTGTTTGGGGAAACTGAGGAAGAATTAGAGTATAAAACCATATTATAAAACCAGAAATCAATGCTGATATTGCACCATACTTGTTTGCTTTTTCCCAAAAAAGTCCTGCTATTATTACTGGTGCAAATTGCAAGATTGCAGTAAAAGAGATAAGCCCAATATTTACAATTAGATTTGTTTTTGCAATATAAATATAAAAGATATATCCTAAATAAATTAAAAGTGTTACCGTAACCCATCGTATAAGTAAGAGTCTTTTTTTTAGAAAGTTTAAAAATGGGAAGTATTCGATTAGAGGTAATATAAAATAGTTACTAACCATAATAGCCATTGTCATTGAGGTAATCATAATCATACTTGTAGATGCTGAAAATCCTCCAATAAATGCTATTAACGATAAAATAGGTTTATCCATACTTGAAGGGATAGTTATTACATAAAAATCATTTAGTTGATGGTTTATATCTAATAATGAACCTCCTAAAGCAATTGGCACAGTAAATAAAGTAATTAAAAAAAGATATAAAGGAAATAGCCACATAGCGGTTTTAATATGACTTATATTTGAATTTTCTACTACACTTACGTGGAACTGTCTAGGAAGAAACATAACGGCAAACATAGAAAGTATCATAATACTAAGCCAGTTTGAATAGTCTACACTATTTTCATTTATACCTATATCTTTAAATACAGCACTTCTAGATACTTCATTTAAAATTGTTGATATATCATCAAAAACAAAATAAGAAACAAAAACTCCAATAATAATTAATGCAAAAAGTTTTACTACTGATTCAATTGCCACTATAAACATTATTCCATAGTGACGTTCTGATGGGTCAAGTTTTCTAAGTCCAAATATTATTGTAAAAAAAGCCATTAATGCTACAATTAAAAGTCCAACATCATCTATATTTGTAACTTCACTTGAATATTTTTTTGTATCATCAATAATTAGTATATTCATAGATTGAATAATAGCTTTAAGTTGTATTGAAATATAAGGAATAATACCAGCTAAAATCCCAAAACTTGCAAAGGCTCCAATAAACATTGATTTATCGTATCTAGCAGATATCAAATCTGCTAGACTAGTGACTTTATATCTTTCTTTTATTTTTATTAGTCTTCTTAAAATAAATGGCCATAAAAATATAATTAGAGTAGGCCCTAAATATACTGCTAAAAAAATAAAACCACCACTTGAAACTTTTCCCACACTTCCATAATATGTCCATGCAGTACAATAAATTGCTAAAGAAAGTGCATAAACATACTTTGAAGTTGACTGTTTAAACTTATTAGATTGTCGTTCAACATAGTAAGCAATAATAAAAAGTATCAGCATATAAGAGAGGAATAATATAATTAATTGATATAACTCAAACATGATTATCTTCTTTAAAGTTAATTTGAGTGGATATAAACTTTAATAAAAGAATTATAAAAAACCAGAAGCTATATATAGTTATATAACTATCAAACAAGTTATAAATATTAATTTGAAAAATAAGATATATATTAATAATAATAAAGAATAAAATGAAGATATATAATAAGAATAATCCTGAGTTGAATAACTTTTTCATACTAACTCCAATACTTGCATAGGTATTGTAATATAAATTATTTCAATATAAAGTATTATATTGTAAGTCTAAATAAGTAAATATTATTTAAAAAATCTAAAAAATAATTATTAGGATTAATTAATTTATTATTTGATAGTATTTATGTATAGTACTTTAAAAGGTAAAGATTATGGGAAAAATAAAATTTTCACAAAAAAAATCTGTCGATACTTTTATTAGTGATGAAAAATGGAAAGTCTTAATTTGTGATGATGAAAATGAAGTTCATAGTATCACAAAAACTGTACTACGTGACTTTACATTTAAACATAAAAAGCTTGAATTTATTAGTGCTTATAGTGCTGAGGAAGCCTATGAAATACTAAAAGAAGATACTTCTATTTCTGTTATTTTACTTGATGTTGTTATGGAGAGTGATTATGCAGGATTAAATCTTGTGAAAGTAATACGAGATGAGTTGAAAAATAGTAGTATTCGTATTGTTTTAAGAACAGGACAGCCAGGTTTTGCTCCTGAAAAAGAAGTTATACAAAAATATGATATTAATGATTATAAAGAAAAGACTGAATTAACAGATGTAAAACTTTATACAACACTTATAAGTGCACTACGTTCATATAAAGATATAAAAACAATACAAAGAAGTAAAAAAGGCTTAGAAAAAATAATTGAAGCAACTAAAGATATTTATGAAAAACGTTCTTTAGAGCTTTTCTCTGATGGCGTCTTAACGCAAATTGTATCGATTTTAAAACTTAACGGGCATTCTTTTTTAGTTTCTAAAGATGGATTTTCATTAGAAAAAGATAATGAGAGCTTAACGCTTTTAGCCTCAACTGGAAAATTTGAAAATAAAAATTTAAATGAGATATTAACAGATGAAATAAAAGAACTTTTTAATAAAGCAATTACTACAAAAAAATCTATATTCTTAGATGATATATTTATTGGATATATTGAAACTGAGACAAATAAATCTAATTTAATTTATATGATTGGATGTGATAAGTTAAATAAACTTGATAAAAACTTGATTAAAATTTTTTCTAGTAATGTTTCCACTGCTTTTAACAATTTATATTTAAATAAAGAGATAATTGATACTCAAAAAGAATTAATAGAAACTTTAGGAGAAACAGTTGAAAGACGTTCTAAAGAAGCATCTCATCATGTAAGAAGAGTCGCTAATATTTCTTATGAATTAGCTCTTGAACTAGGTTTAGATGAAAATGAGGCATCGATTATTAGAAGTGCTTCTCCTATGCATGATGTAGGTAAAATTGGGATACCAGATTCTATTCTTCTAAAACCAGGACTTTTAAATGATGAAGAGTTCGAGCATATGAAAAAACATGCTGAAATAGGTAGGGATATTTTAGCGCATTCTCAAAGAGTAGTATTAAAGACAGCTTCAATTATTGCTTATGAGCATCATGAAAAATGGGATGGAACAGGCTATCCACAAGGAAAAAAAGCTGAAGAGATACATATTTATGGAAGAATTACTGCTGTTGCAGATGTATTTGATGCTTTATTACATAAACGTTGCTATAAAGAACCTTGGCCTATTGAAAATGTAGTTGATTACTTTAAAGAACAAAGTGGCAAGCATTTTGATCCAAGTTTAGTCGATATTTTGTTAAATAATTTAGATAAGTTTAAAGAGATTGAAAATTTAGATTAATACAACTCAAAAGAGTTGTATTTTATTTATTTTGTTTTACTATTTCTTTGATTTCTTTTAGTAGTTCAATTGAAGCTTCAATTTCAGCTTTTCTAATAGCTACACTTTCAATATTACAACCAATTGGGATGCCTCTTTTTAGTCCAAATGTATATAGCTCTTCAAAAATATCTCTTGATAATTTAACTGATTCTTGTAAAATATCCCCAGATTCTTTTAAATCTTCTTCTAAATAGTTCGGCACGTTAATTCCAAGCCATTTCATAAAATCTAATGTTTTTGAACTTCCACAAGGAGTTAGTGTAAAAATAATAGGAACCATTTCATAGTTATTTTCTTTTGCATATTTTGCATAATCAGTTAGAAACGTTTTTGCTGCATGTAAATCATAAACACATTGAGTAATAAAATATTCACAAGAGCTATTTTTCTTAGCAAATACTCTTAAATGCTCATCGTGCTTTTTAGTGTGTCTTTCAGGAATTGCAATTCCTCCTAGACATAGATTATCATTAACTTCTTTTTTTAAAGCATAGGCTTCTTTTAAAGTGATATTGTTTTGTTGTTCATGGGATGCCGCCCCAACAAAAACCGAGTGAACTTGACTCTGCTTTGTATCTTCAAGCCAAGCTGTGAATGTAGTTGGAGTATAGTTTCCCACTGCTCTGTAAACAATTCTTGGAGTTTTTAATTCTTGTAAATAATTTTTTGAGTATTCACAAGGGTTTAAAGTTTTTATAAAGGGAAAAGGTCTTTTTTCATCTGTTCTATCTGATTCATCTTGAATATCATAAAGAACTAAACCATCTACATCTAGTTTTGAAATTCTCTCAATATGTTTTTTAGCAATTTCTTTTATCTCTTCATCTGTATGGTTGATTTTTGGTGGAGTTATTCCATATAAAATGATTCCATTTTCTTTATTTCTTATTTTGTCTGTTAACATTAATTGCCTTGATATATATTATAATTTTTTGTATTTTACTTAATACAAGTTGTAAGTAACATAAATTTTTATTTTCGTTACTGATTTTGGTCTTGGATAATCTTTATATGCAAATTCAATTGTTTCAATAGAGTTTTTATCTAGACTACTATAACCTGATGAGTGATTTAATCTTAAATTAGAGATATTACCATTTGGATGTAAATTAAACTCTACAATATTTGTTCCTGCTTGTCTTGTTCTTACTGCAATTGCTGGATATTTTAAATATCTTTGTGTAATTCTACCAATATTTTTAAGATTTTTTTGTAAATATACCTTTTGAACTTTTGTAAAAGAGTTATATTCTTCTCCATAAAGTTTTAGGTAGCTTTTTGTTATATCATCTAATAGTTTTCTATCCAAAGGAAGAGGTTCTGCTAACAAAAAGTTTTCTAAAGACTTTTTTGGAATAGTTTGTCTCTTTTTTTGAGGTTTAATTGGAACTTCTTTAGTAAAACTTGGTTTTATTTCAACTTTTTTTATTGGTTTAGGAATAATTATTTTTGGTTTTTTTACAACTTTTTTTCTTTTTTGGGGTTTTATATTTTTCTTTTCTACTTTTTTATAAGTCTTTAGTTTATTTTTTGGAGTTACTTTTTTTTCTATTGGTTTAATTTTTTCTTTTTTTTCTACTTTAGGAGTAGGTTTAGCTTTTGGTAAAAGTTTTACATATTGAACAGATGATTTTTTTACATGTTTAGATGTTGAAGGGTTTTGCTTTAATTCTTCTTTTTTCTTTGATAATGGAGAGAAAAGTAAAATATGTATACTTAAAGATAAAATAAATGCAAATATAATCAGTTTCATAACGCGATTATAGTATAATTATGCTTTTAATTTAAAAGTATATAATTTATAGGAAATATAATGTTTGAAAATTCTGTTAAAGCTTATGAAGAAGCTAAAGAAGTAATCCCAGGTGGTGTTGATTCGCCGGTACGTGCATTTAAATCAGTAGGAGGAACTCCACCATTTATAGATAGAGGTGAGGGTGCTTATATTATTGATATTGATGGCAATAAGTATTTAGATTTTGTACAAAGTTGGGGACCACTAATTTTCGGACATTGTGATAGTGATATTGAAGAAGCAGTTATTAAAACTTGTAAAAAAGGTTTATCTTTTGGTGCACCAACACTATTAGAAACACAATTAGCTGAAGAAATTGTTGATATGTATGAAAACATTGATAAAGTAAGATTTGTAAGTTCTGGAACAGAAGCTGTTATGTCAGCTATTAGACTAGCACGTGGTGTTACAGGTAAAAATGATATTGTAAAGTTTGAAGGATGTTATCATGGACATTCAGATTCTTTATTAGTACAAGCAGGTTCTGGAATGGCTACATTTGGCGCTCCAAGCTCTCCTGGTGTTCCTGCTGATTTAACAAAGCATACTTTACTTTGTGAATATAATAATATAGAAAATCTTAAAAAATGTTTTGAGGATTCTGATGATATCTCTTGTATTATTATAGAGCCAATTGCAGGGAACATGGGATTAGTTCCAGCAAGTCCTGAGTTCTTAAAGACTTGTAGAGAACTTTGTGATGCAAATAATGCATTACTTATTTTTGATGAAGTTATGACTGGGTTTAGAGCTTCTTTAAAAGGTGCAAGTGGAATTTTAGATGTTCAAGCTGATATTATTACATTTGGAAAAGTTATTGGAGCAGGTATGCCAGTTGGTGCTTTTGCAAGTTCAAAAGAAATTATGGGCGAACTTTCTCCTGATGGTGCAATTTATCAAGCAGGTACATTAAGTGGAAATCCAGTAGCAATGGCTGCAGGTTTAGTATCTCTTAAAAAGTTAAAAGCTAATCCTTCTATATATGAGGACTTAAATAAAAAAGCTACAAAATTAATAAATGGTTTAAAAGAAGTAGCAAATAAAAATAATATTGGTCTTCAAGTTGATACCAGAGGTTCGATGTTTGGTTTCTTCTTTGCTGATGAAATGCCTAGTAACTTTGCAGAGGTTACTGATTTCTGTGATTTTGAGAGATTTGGAAAATTTCATCATGAAATGATTAGAAAAGGCTTCTATTTTGCTTGTTCTCAATATGAAGCAGGTTTTATTTCTACAGTAATTACAAATGAAGATATTGATGCTTGTATTACTGCAGCAGATGAAGTTATGCAATCATTATAGTACCATTAAGGATAATTAGTTATCCTCTTTAGGTTTGACTTTATTCATAGGTAAAGTTATAAAAGAAAAGGTTCATAATAAATGAGAACCAAATATAAGGAAGAGAAATGCCAAGTATTAAAAATGTTGAATTAGTTAAAAAAGCAAATATTTATTTTGATGGAAATGTTACGAGTAGGTCATTTGTAGATGAAAATGGAGTAAAAAAATCTTTAGGTGTTATGATGCCAGGAGAGTATACTTTTAAAACAGATGATGCTGAACATATGGAAATTATTTCTGGACGTGTTGAAGTATTAATTGCTTGTGGTGATAGTAATTGGGAAAAAGTTGAAGGTGGAGATTATTTTGAAGTTCCAGCAAACTGTAGTTTTGATATTAAAGTATTAGAAGTTACAGATTATTGTTGTACATTTATTCAATAGGTTAATTATGGAAAAAAAAGAAGAAAAAAAAGTACCAAAACATAGAGATAAAATTCAAGCACTTGATAATTTGTCTTTAGGAATATCAATGGTTGTTGCAGTTGCAATAGGTGTTGGTATTGGTATTTTATTAAAAGATTGGACAGGAAAAACTTGGACTTTATGGATTGGTGTTGCTTTAGGTATATTAGCTGCATTTAATAATGTTTTTAAAGCATATCAAAGAGCTCAAAAAGAGTTTAAAGACCTTGAGAATGACCCAAGATATGCTCATAGAGCAAAACATGGGGATAAGTCTAACGACGACGATGAAGATTAATAATACTATTTTAAATTTTGCAAAGGTCTTTATTATTGTTGACCTTTGCTTAATTATTCTTGCTATATCAGCATATGATTTAATTTGGTTTTTAAATAGTCAGGTTGCTTTCGTTGGTTCTTTATCAGTAACTATTGCATCTTTTTTGTCTTATAAAAAAAATATTCAGAATAGATTATCTAACTTAGATACTTCACAAAGTATGACAACAGATAGAGATAAGATTGATGAGATTGACGATCCTTATGATTTATATTCAGATTATGAAGAAATACCTGAAGAAGAATTAACTCCTGAAAAAATAAAAGAAATAATTGATGAAGAAAAAAAGAATGTAAAGAAAAACTCTTTTAAAAATACAATTTTTTCAGCGGGTGGCTTTGTCTCTCTTTATAGAATAGTTGGTTATGCATTTTTAATATTTGGTTTTTTTGCATTGAATAACAATAAACTTTTTTTACCAATACCATTTTTAGTAGGATTAGGTATTGTTCCTTTATCTGTTTTAGCTGTTAAATTTATTTTTAAAACTAATCAAGAATAAGAGGCAGATCTATTGTTATTTTATCTTCAGTTTTTGTAATTATAAATGATGCATTTTCATCTTTATAATTAAAATTTTTTATAGAGTATTCAGTATTTGAGAAAATTTCAACACTAATTATTGAATGCTTCTTCCCATCTATTTTAATGTATTCTCCAATTTTTAATATTACAGATGTTGTTAACATATCAGAACCATCAAAAACATCGTATATAAGGTTTAATGCTTTTATGAATTCACTTGCATTAATTTTAAATTCTGGAATTGAAGGATCATAGTTTTTAATAAATTTAGAACTTGATTTAATTTTTTTAGTTGAAATTGCTAAATCTACGAGTGTGAAAATGTTTGTAATATTAGTATTTTTAGTACTTAATTGTGAGTCTTTTTTTACCATTGCACTTTTATAAAGTTTCATGTGAAGTTCTTCTTCATCTATCTACTTTACAGTGATTGCATAAAAAACATAATTCTTTATAGTTAAATCAATATATGTAGTTTCTACTCCAAAAGTTTGAGGAGCGTGTTTTAAGGCTAAATCAAAAAGCTCTTTTTGTTTTATTCTACTTAATAAAAACTGAGCCTCTTGATTTGTATATACAATTTTCCCTGTTGAAGAGAAAGATATAATAGGGTTTAAATCTAATTCAACCCATTCTTCAAAAAAATCCATTATATCTTAGCTTTCAACATAGTTTTTAAGGTTTTTACCTACTTTAGGGTGTTTTAATTTTTTAATTGCACTTGATTCAATTTGTCTAACTCTTTCTCTTGTTACAGAAAGTTCTTTACCAATTTCTTCAAGTGTTCTATCTGATGCATCATTCATAAGCCCAAATCTCATTCTAACAACTGCCTGTTCTCTTTCATTAAGCTGTGCTAAAATTTGGTCAATTTGACCTTGTAAATCTTCTTTCATGATATTATCAACTGGTGTTGGAGCTTTTTCATCAGGAACGAAGTCTCCAAATTTACCATCATCATCAGAACCAATAGGTGCTTCAAGTGATACAGGTTCTTTAGTAATCTTAATTACTTGTTTAACTTTATCAACAGGAAGTCCAACTTCTTTTGAAATCTCATCTACATCTGGCTCTTTACCATTTTCTTGGATTCCTTTTC
>Ga0193963_1001281_pt1 | contig 12631 bp, 18 predicted proteins | sample FB_6_MG_FD_140359 | JGI IMG/M metagenome (GOLD analysis project Ga0193963, IMG submission 140359) | Microbial mat bacterial communities from the Broadkill River, Lewes, Delaware, United States - FB_6_MG | ecosystem: Environmental > Aquatic > Freshwater > River > Microbial mats | place: USA...
AAGACTGCAAATAAAAAGAAACTTCAAGTTGCAGCAGGACATGGCTTAAACTATCAAAATGTAACACTAATTTCTTCAATTAAACATATTAGTGAATTAAATATTGGGCAAACTATAATTGCAAGATCTGTATTTACAGGACTTGAAAAAGCGATTATTGATATGAAAGAATTAATATGAAACCTAAAATAGCTATTAGTATTGGCGATATAAATGGAATAGGAATAGAAATAGCCCTACTTTCTCATGAAAAAATAGCTAAAATTTGTAAACCTATTTATTGTATAAATAAGAACTTATTGAAAGCTGCCTCAAAACAATTAAATATAAAAATTCCAAAAGATTTCAAAACTTTTGAAACAAAAGGTGATTTTGAAATAAAACCAGGAGATGTAACAAAAAAATCTGGAAAATATTCTTTTGATTCATTTATGGATGCAATTAAATTAGCAGATAAAAAACAAGTAGATGCAATTTGTACACTTCCTATAAATAAAGAAGCTTGGAGTAAAGCAGATATTTCATATAAAGGTCATACAGAAGTATTAAGAGATTATTTTGGTAAAAATGCAATCATGATGCTAGGTTGTAAAAAAATGTTTGTAAGCCTTTTTACAGAACATATTCCTTTAAAAAAAGTTCCTAAAAAAATAAATGTAGAAGATTTAACAAGATTTTTAATTGATTTTCAAAAAAGTGTAAAATCAAAAAAGATTGGTGTTTTAGGATTAAATCCACATGCAAGTGATAATGGTGTTTTAGGTAATGAAGAAGTTGAAATATTTAAAGCAATAAAAAATGCAAATAAAATGCTTGATGAAAAGATTTTTACAGGCCCTCTTGTTCCAGATACTGCATTTTCTCCAATGTCAAGAAAAAACTACAAATACTTTGTAGCAATGTATCATGACCAAGGCTTAGCACCATTAAAAGCCTTATATTTTGACCAAAGTATAAATGTAAGTTTAAACTTAACAATTATTAGAACATCAGTTGATCATGGAACTGCTTTTAATATTGCTTACAAAAATGAAAAAGTAAATTTAAAAAGTTATATAAATGCAATTAAAGAAGCGATAGTTTTAGCAAATAGCAAAAAATAAATTATGAAAACACTTGAAAACTGTTATGAATTAAACTTTTCAAAAATAAATTTCATAGAACGTAAAATAAGAATAACTCATCCAAAAACTATTCTAACAGGTGCTAGTAAAACTGGAAAGAGTTATCTTATTTATGATTTTTTATCAAATTTCAAAAGTAAAGATTATATTTATATAGACCTAAAAGATTCAAGAAATAATTTAGAAGAAATTACAGATAATTTAGATAAATATTTAAGACAAAATCAAATTACAGTTTTAGTTCTTGAAAATTTTTCATTTGAGTTTGAACTACCATATTGTGATAATATAATTATTTCTACAAATACACCAAAGAGTATAAGAGGATTTAAAAATATTACTGTTAGTGCTTTAGATTTTGAAGAATATTTACTTCACGATAATAGACACCAAAATATTACACAAAGTTTTAATAACTTTTTCAAATATGGAAACCTACCGGAAATAATAAATAATGAAGAACATAAAAAAGTTCAAAGACTACAAGAAATAATAAAGTTACAAGCTCAAAATGACACTCAATTTGAAATATTAAAACTACTTTTTGAAAACATTGATGAAAAGAAATCTTTATATCAACTCTTTACTAACTTAAAAAATAAAATAAAAATATCAAAAGATAAGTTTTATGAAACATGCAAAACTTTAGAAATCAATAAAACAATATATTTTGTTGAAAAATATAATCAAGAAAAGGCAAATAAAAAAATATATTCATATAATCACTCTTTTTTAAACTCTATTTCACATCATAAAAAGTTCAAAAATGAGTTTACAAATATGATTTTTTTAGAACTAATTGATAAATATAAAAATATTTATTATCTTGATAATATCGATTTTTATATAAAATCCAAAAAATTAGCAATTGTAGGGATTCCCTTTTTTAATAGCTTTTTAGTCAAATCAACACTAAGAAAAATCTATAAAATAATGGATGAATATGAGATTAAAGAACTAAATATTATTACGGTATCAAATGATGAAAAAATTTCTCATGATACTTTTAAAATCAATGTGATTCCATTTTACGAATGGGCACTTAGCTAGTTTATTAATTAGAAATTAAACTAAGAACCCTATAAAACCCCCTTTTTAAATATCAAGTGTAATTTTTGTAACTAATTATCTAAATAAGTACGTTTTCTTTTATTAGAAACCTTTATATACTTAGAGTATGTATTTAATGTGGTATTAGGTGTATTATGCCCTAACATCTGCGAAACCCACATATAAGACTCATTATTTGAGAGCATATTACTAGCAAATGAGTGTCTAGTTTGATAAATTGACCTATATTCTATATTAAGGCTATTTAATAGCTTTTTCCATCTAGGAGTTAAAAGGTTAGAATTTTTAAAAGGTTTACCATTAGTATTTAAAAATACATATTTAGAATGATTAGTAATCTTATATTGTTCTAATAAATATAATTCACATTGCGGGATCATATCTATAATTCTAATACTTGATTGAGTTTTAGGGCTAGTTTCTCTACTTGCAGTAAATTGACTATCTATTTTAATTGTAAAGTTTTCAAAATCAATATTAGACCATTTTAAACCCAAACATTCGCCCGTTCTCATTCCAGTATAGAAAAGAGTAGCTAAAAGATTTTTTATCAAGTAAGGAGCATTTAAAACGATTGTTTTAGCTTCATCAAAAGTAAAAGGATTAATTTTATAATTACTTCTTAATTTTGGTTTTTTAATTATAAAAGGAGTTGTTTTAATTTCTCCAAGTAATATAGATTTTTCAAAAGCTTGTCTTAATATTGTATTGCAAGTGTTAAGACTTGAAAAGCCTTTAAAAGTTTTATAAAAAGTATGTATATCTAAAGGGGTTATATCTGTAACTAGTTTATCTTTAAAGTATGGAACTATAAAAGAATTATATAAACTAAGATAAGAAAGATAAGAATTTAACTTTAAATCTTTTTCTTTTTCTTCAAGTATTAAAGAGCATAAATCTATTACTTTAGATACTTTTTTATTAACATTAAATTTGTTAAAGAACTCATCATCTTTAAAATATGATTTAAATTTTTTTATATTCTGTTTTGAATATTCTAATTTTGTACTTTTTCTTTTTCCATTTATAGAATAGTATAAAATTCCATTTCTATTATAAAAAGTCATTTTAAGCCTTTAATCGCATTTTCAATAAAGATTATTTTAGGTTTATTTCCCTTAATCTCTTTTGTGTAATGTTTACCAATTAGCAAACGACCATCTTTAAACATATTATTTAAAGTAGATTCAGAAATATTTAAATATTTTCTTACATTTGCACGTTTTGTTAAGTCTAAAGGCTTAATTAACTCATTTTCTAACTTATTTATTTTATTTTCTAAAATAACAATTTTTTCTAATAATTGGGGTAATAACTCCAAGTTTTCAAAAGCTTTATAATTCATTTATTATCCTAATGATTATGTAATAGTAAAACTTACTATTCATAGTATATAAAGCATAATATTATTAAATATTATTAAATATTATTTAAAACCTAAATTCTTCTAAATATTCAGTAAAAGAAACTTCAATATTTAAACCATCAAAAGAAAACAAATATCTTATATAAATAATAACCCCATAAATCAACCAAATAAAAGGAAATAAAACTAAAATTAAAATAAACCTAATAATAAAATATAATACTATTTTCATTTCTTATCCCTTTTTATTTAATTTGTTATTTAAATCTTCTAATTCTTGTAAAAAAAACTCTTTATCACTTATTGCATCATATAACTTATCATGATTTTTAGATAAGAAATTAATTAAATAACTATGATATTCTTTAGTAAATATAAAATTATGTTTTTTTACATTAGTAAATACATTTTCATAAACATTTTTCCTATTTTCATATCTATTAACACGAACTAAAGCAGATTTTAAACATCTTTTTAAAATTGATTTATCTTGAATCCCGTTATTCATAAAATTAATTAATCCTTTAACTAATAAAGCTCCGCCTAATGTATTTATATTGTTTACTGTACTATCTGTAACTAATGCTTGTGTAATCATTTTATTTCCTTTTTATATTAAATTTGTTTTTATATTCTTCAAATCTTTCCAATAAATTTGTTTCAGCTTGTTTAAAAGTAGTAAAAGAATTTATCTTTGTAAATCTATATGTATAATCAAAAAATAAAAATGATGTATTATCACTAGTATTAAATGATTTTATTTTAAATAGTAAAAAACCATCTAAGATATAATATTTAGTTACACTTTCATTTTTTTGTATTATTGTATTTAGCATATTAGAAACCATAATTAATATCGCCTAAAGGCTCTAAAATCATATTATTAATTAATTCAAATTTATTATCTTGATTTTTAACCATTTTCTTATTATTGAAAAGACCTCTTTTATTCATTTGATTTTTAACTAGTTTATAATGTATAGAATCAAGTTCTTTAAGTGGTTTATTATTTAATTCTTTATAGTAGTCTAATAAAAAATTATTTGACATTTGGGCAATTATTGGTGTAGGTTTAAATTCAACTAGTTGTTGATTATGATTTTTATATTTAACACCATCTATTAAATAAACTCTTTTTTGTTCTTTTGAATCATTTACTATTTTATTTCTATAATCTAATCTTTTTTTAACTCTTTGTTTAATCTCTTTTTCTAAATCATAAGCCATAGTAGTTTTTATATCAATTTTTTTATTTTCTTTTTTAGTACCAAATTCTTTTAAAATTCTATCTTTATACATAAGTTTATAAATACCTTTTTCATATTGTAAAACCCGATTATGCTCATCTTCAAATAAGATATAATCATCTTCTTTAGACCACTCACAACGACCACTAGTTTTTATATCTGTTAAATAAAACCAATCGTTATCAAGTGGAAACATTTTTCTATAAACCCAAGCGGGAACAATACTATGTGAAGTAACACATCTTAAAATTCTATGCTTAATATACCAAGCTTGTAACTCGTCTAATTCTTTTCCTTGTTCAACATCTAAGAAAGATTTAAAAAGATATTTTAATATATAAGCCGGAGCAGATTTAATATCCCATTGAAAGCCTTGTAATTGTCCATCATTAGTATTATTTAATTTTTTAAGATTTTGAGGAGCGGGAAAATACTCTTTAAAAGTTTCTAATAATTGCATTTTAAATTGTGATGGTATATATAACATCATGTGTATATGAGGTACACCATCTTTTTTATGTGGTTCAGCAACTCTAATATAATGAGGTTTAAAGCCTTGTTTTCTCATTCTTGTATATGATTTAGATTTTTGAAATCTATTAACTTGAAAATTTAAAACATTGTATAAATCTTTAATATTAAATTTTTCTTCTTTTTCGATTTTTTCAATTAAATGACCGAACCTATCATTATTAGGGATTAATTTTTTTAACTCTTTATCTGTATAATCTTTTTTTAAAAATCTTTCAAAATTCCCTTTTAAAAAATCTCTAAAATATCCGTCTAAAGTAACAGTTATAAATATTGATGAATAATCAGTATCACTAGAAGCAATAATATCATTAATAGTATTTATTTTATTTATTATCTCATTATAATATCGTTTAGAATGATTTGCAGAGAATGAAACATCTAATAAAGTTTTAACTTGACCTGTTGAAGATGTAAAAAAATTATCATTTAAATAATCTCTTTGAAATTCATGTTTTTTTTGAATATATTTTAAATCTTGTTTTGTTATGCCGTACATTTTTACCCCTTTGCTACTGCGAACAACTTTTGTTAATTTGACAAGAAAACTTTTAATTGCTCCGCTGCGCTACGCAATTGAAAAAGTTTTTTTAACAAACAAACCATTAAATAAAGCCCATTTAATAGACTTTAAAACCTTTAAACCTATTTTCTATACCCTAATATCTCATTAACTCTTTTTTGATGTTCTAAGCTTATATTTTGTCTTAATGATGATGGAGTAATAATTTTAAAATCATTAGATTTATCATCATCTACTAACTCAAATAAAACAGTAAGATTAGAATTTGTATAAGTATCGCTATCAGTTTTAAAGAGCCAACCTAAAACCGGAATATCACTTAAAAAAGGTGTTTCATTTAAATCTTGAAATTTTTGTTTTTGATTAATACCAGTTAAAACAAATAGTTTATTTTTAGTCATTCTAAAAGATTGAGTTATATTTGATTTTGAAGTAGTTGGAGTATCCGAATTATCTAAAATTGATTCATTAACTAAAATCAAATCTAAATAAATATTATCATTAAGTATTCTAGGCGTAATAGTAATTTTTAAACCTATATCTTTATAAGTATAAGAGCTAGTAGTAGAAGTGTTAGAATCTTCAACAGTTGTAGAACCTGATAAATAAGGAATATTTTTAACAATCTCAAAAACTACTTTTTTATTATCTAATAATGTAAGTGTAGGACTTGCAACAAGTTCAGTTATACTATTTTGATTAAGCAATTTTATATAAGAATTTAAATTATTAGATTGTGAAGAATTTACAGAAGAATTTACAGAAAACGGAAAAGCTAATAAATTAAAAAAGAAATTAGAACTAGCACCTAAATTAATACTTTGAGTTAATTCTGTTCCATACTCTTTTATTTTTTCAATATTAGTATCTAAAATAGTAATTTTGAGTTTTAATTGACTAGGAAGAACATCAACAGAGTTAATTAATTTTTTTAAAACTTCAAATTCTTCTAAAACTGATTTAATTACAACAATTTTAGAACTAGTAATATAAGAATGTTCTAATTCCTTATAAATTAAAAACATAGGCTTTATATATTCATAATCAATATTATAAAGCTGAATAGTTCTTAATTTCTTTGGTTCTACTTTTATAATTTGTTCTTCATCTTTTTTAACTCTAGTAATTAAATAAAAGTTGTTAAAAGATTTAATAGTTAAATCATTTGCAGTAAGTATCTCAGAAAGAATTTTCAAATAAGATTTATTAGTTAAATCTTCACTAACATAGATAGATAATTGATTGTTTACCTCATTATCTATAACAATTGTGATATTTAAAGATGTAGAAATTATATTAACAAAATCTTTTAAATAAATATCATTGGAAAAGGCTAAGCCCTTGATTAGTAATAACACCATTATTATTTTTTTCATTATTTACCCCTTTATTATATATTGAGAAAAAATTCTCACTTACAAAAACATCTAAAGAGTAAAAATTACCTATTGTTTTAGTAAGTGAAAATTCTTTGAAATTTTGTTCTTCTTTCATTCTCTTATAAAAATCTAAATTAATTTTTTGGTTTTTATAAAGACAAAAATTATCTTGCATAGAGCAAAGCAATTGCATATATTTTAAGTTTGATAAATCAGTAGTTACATGTTCAACAGTTTCAATTATTGGAGTTTGTACAGTAGAAGAAACAGAAAGGGGGTTTTTGATAGTTTCATTATCAATAGTAGTATCTTTATAAACCATATTATAAGCAAGAGAAGAAAACAGAAGAACAGCAGCAACAATAGAAAATATAAAATTTTTAATAAATTTTACACCTACTCTTTTTTGATTTGAAACATTACCGCTTTTATAAATACTAAAATAAGTATCATTTACAGTAATTTCAGAAGTTGAGAATTTTTGCGTCATTCTATATTCTGTATATAAAAAGTATCTCATTACATTTTTTGAGATTGCTTTACTTCTTGGTTGTGCTTTTATAAAAACTTCAGGGATATTTCTATATTGAGTATTAATAAGAGATTTATTTTGAGTAATTAAAAGTATTTCATGGTTTAAGTGTCTATGATAAGTAAACCACCAATTTTTAATTTTATCTTGGTTATCAAAATGATTATGTGCTTCATCAATAATAAAATAAGCGTTTAATAAATTGTTATCTTTACAATAAGATTGTAATAAATCATCTAAGTTATCATTATTTTCATTATCGCAAAAGATACCAAATAAAACCTCTAAATGTTCATAAAAACTTTTCATTATAAATTTATCAAAAGTAACTTTATTATCTTTAAATAAATCAAATTTAAAACCACTTATATTAGTATAAACATATTCAATATTTTTAAATTCATAAGCGTCATTATTTGCAATTTTTTTAATAATATCAATTGCGTAAAGAGTTTTACCAGCTCCAGGAGTACCAACTAATAAAGAAAGCATGATTAATTCCTAAAATAAGCAATTATTTGATTAACTGTATATGAAGCAATCGCAAAAGATATTAATACTTGTATTGCTTGTAATACTCCTAAATAAGAAAATAAAGAAATAAAAGGTATATCTAAATTAGTAACTACTAAATTAATAAAATAATCAATAACTAAATATAAAAAACCTAAGAAAACACTAAAGAAAACTATTTTAATTCCTATATTAATTGCAAACATATTATTTACCACCTCTTAAAAAAATCATAAAACCATAAAGATATGCAAGAGTAAGGAAAAGACTTCTAATAATAGATACAAAATCATCTAATAAAGAAAAATCAATTAATGTGTATTCAGTACCGTATAAAGTAACAGTAATATTATCAGGAGCAGAAGAATAAGAAGAACCAAAACCTAAAACATTAGAATATTTAGTAAATGAATCATTTAAAGTACTTGTTAATTTTTCATTAATTTTAGTTTCATATTCAGACTCTTTTTCCGTATTTATTGGCGATACCATATCACTAAGAATAGTACCAATACCATTTAATAAACCAGTGTTTGCTTGTGTTGAATCATTAATATTTGTAAGTGCAGTATTATTTAAAGCTTGACCGCCTTTAATAGCTTCAAGTTTTGCATTTGTTTGAGTAACAGAAGTATTAATAATCGCTAATCCACCTTTAACAGCTTCAAGTTTTGCATTAGTTGTAATAGTATTATTATTTAAATTACCCAACTGAGTATTATTAGTTTTATTAAATGATGTATTTGTTTTAATACTATCTAATAATGAACCAATCTTATTTAAATCAGTTTCAGTATTAAGAGCGTAACATATAGGGTTACCAAGTAAATCCGTACCCGTTTGTACTTCACCTTCAGGACATGAAAGAGTAGAAATACATTTATTATTATCGCCCGTAACTAATCCAATACTTTCACACGTCCTATCACATGTTTGCATTCCCGGTGTATAATAATCAGTAGATATACCGCCATCATCACAAAGAAAAGGAGTGTTAGAGCCATTATCTGTATCAGTATCAGGAGTTGTACCCCCACCAGTACCACCCCCGACAGTTTCGCCACCCCCACCAGTACCAGTACCACCAGTTTCAGTATCAGTACCAGTATCAGGAGTATCAGTACCACCCCCACCAGTTTCAGTACCAGTATCAGGAGTATCAGTACCACCAGTATCAGTGCCACCAGTACCAGTACCACCAGTTTCAGTACCAGTACCAGTACCACCAGTATCAGGAGTTGTACTACCAGTTTCAGTTGCAGAACATTGCCATATATTATATGAATCATCAACAGTGTAACCATCGCCAATTGTTAATTTTGGAATTACAGAATATTCGTAACCCTCATTACACTTTGGAATATCTTCCCCATCTTCATCAGGTTCAACACCATCAGAATTTGGAATTGGTGTTGCTTGATTTGTATTAGGGTTACAAGTGTAAGCAATACCATCTTTTTCAAATAAATCAGGACATCTTCCAAAACCATTTTGAGGGTCAGGAACCTCTTCCATACTTCCGTCATTTGGGTTACATCTATAAACATAATTATCAGTGTTATAAGTTGGGTTAAATTCGCCATCAGGGCATAAATTAGGAGTAGAAGGAGTTTCTTTTAATTCACAATCATAATAGAGAGAATAAAAGCCCCCAACCTTATAACATTTAGGTTCGCCATTAGAATAAAAGGTTTTATAATTACTACCTACAATTTTGAAATCTTGATAAGGACTACTACTTTCATTAACTCTACTTTTAGCAGTAACAGTTGTATCAGTACAAGCAGAATCATACTTTTTTTCAAATGATGTACCTTGTGTAGATGTTTTTTTACAAGAATAAGGAGCCATATCAGATAAAGTCCAAGAAGCAAAAGAAAAAGAATAAAAAGAGATTAATATTAATAATATTTTTTTCATATTAACTACTTAAACATCTTAATAACAGACATAGTGCCAATTAAAACAAATGTAACAATTAAACTAGTTTCCATAACAAAATTAAAAAAATACATTATGAAGCCTTTATTAAACCGAATGAGATAAGAGAAGAAAGAAAAATACCATATATAGCCATTAAGTAATTATATTGATTGTAATCTAAGCCTAAAAGGTCACTTCTATCTAAGAAGCACACACCCTCATTATTTGTATAGCCTATATCTACATTAATATTTTGAAAAGAAGATGTAGTTAAAGAATAAGACAAGTCATTTATATCAGTAAAATTTATTTTATTTTGTGAATAAGAATAATCCTTAATACAATATATTAAAGTACCACTATTATTATTTTGATTTAAAGTAAGTAAATATTCAGCTTGAGAGTAAGTAAGCAAAAATAATAAAAGAAACACCTTTTTCATAATAAACCTTTAAATAAAAAAAACCCTCTAAAATTAATTAAAGGGTTTTTAATCTTGTTAAACTTTGGATTATCTACCAAAGAAACCGTTGATTTTTCTCCAACCATATTGAACTACGTTCACACCAAGAACTGCCGCACCTGCAAAACCTAAATTTGTAATAACTGAAGCCGTGTCAAAGCTTGAAGCCGTTAATAATTCCATTTTTTTTCCTTGTTTGCTCTAACTAGAGCCTAATTTGATTTGTTGAATACACAGCACTTTGGGAATGTACTCAATCAATCAAATCTAATCTTTTAACTTTTCTTGAAACGTCTTAGCAATACTTTTTCTATACTTTGAACAAGCTAGGTACGTTTGCTAACGCCCTAACGGTTGTTTTCTTTTAATTAAATTTAGCATTTGGTTAAACTTTAAATTTATTTTTTATTTTAAAAAATTCTTTTTTATTTTTCTTGTTTTGGTACATTAATTGGCTTTAATGAATCATGATACTTTTTCATTAATTGCTCAGGTGTATTAGTTACTATAACTCTTAAATATTCACTATCATTTTGATATTTTGGTAAACCACCATCTAAATGAACTACTACACCATTATTTTTTAATTGTCTAAACATTTTCCCAAGTTCTGAAGCTTGAACATTACTTTCACAAATAATTCTAAATTCTAGTAATTCTTCATTATCTTGTAATCCTAACTCTTCATTTTCAATTTGAATAATGTTAGAAGTCTTAATAATAAGTTTTGCCGGATAAGGAGTACCATTATAATCCCCTTTTCCACCCGCTTTAATAAGTCCCATTTCTTGAATATCGTAATTTAATGTAAAACCTTGTTTTAATATTTCCATCTTGTAACCCCTAGTATATTTTTTGTTTATTTACCCCTTGAAACAGTAACGATACATGAGGGGTAAATCTGCATGTACCGAGTGAATAAATTCACTATAAAAGCTATTATTTTAAATAGCCTCTAAGTGGTTTATTTTGAATCTTTTACTATATAATTTCCGTTTTTTGTTTTTACGATTGTTTTTAACATATTAAATATCCTTATCAATAATATAAAATTCTTTTCTAAGAAATTTATTAGAAAAGTGAAGATATTTTCCTAAAAATTTATCTGAAAAGTAAAGATATTTTCTAACAAGATTATTACTTTTGTGAAATTTGAAACTATTATATTTTCTTAATCTATTAAGATTTATAGTTTTCATTTTTGTTTTAAGTGGTGTCATAATTTGTTTTGATATTTCATCAATAGAATTATCAATAAATATAATTGTAAGTTGTACCCAATTTTGTTTTTGATAAGATTGTGTATTAGTTTTCATTTTGTTACCCTTCAAAATAAGTTAAGTTATTTAATAATTAGTTAAACAACTATACATATTATAATAGTTTTACACTTAATTAAAGCTTAAAATAGTATAGTTATTTAACTAATTATAACATATTAACAAAAAGGAGAAAAAATGAAGTTTACAAGGAAAGAAAAAGAAGAACTAGCAAATAGGTTTAATATATCTTTACCAACTTATTATAATTGGGAAAAAAACAAACCTGAATTAATAAAAATAGTTTTACTAGGTTTACAAAAAGAAAACGAACTAAAAAATAATTTAGATGGTTTTACAGATATAGATGAAGCAGTAGCAAAACTATTTCCAAGAATTAAAGAACTTGAAGAAAAAATGAAACTAATTGAAGAGAATAAGTAACTGTACGTATTTTGTGCTTATATTTTACATATAAGTTATATATAAAAGAAATACAAATATTAAGAATAAAACTAGAAACTGCGATTTTATCAAATATATATATTATTTAATATATAAAAAATTTCAATAAACCTAATTAGAAATTAAACAAAATTAAGATAAAATCGCAAAACTATAAAGGACACACACATGAACAAAAGAGTACTTGTAAAATTTTCAGGTGAAGCATTAGCAGGTGAAGAAGGTTATGGTATTG
>Ga0193963_1001285_pt1 | contig 12621 bp, 10 predicted proteins | sample FB_6_MG_FD_140359 | JGI IMG/M metagenome (GOLD analysis project Ga0193963, IMG submission 140359) | Microbial mat bacterial communities from the Broadkill River, Lewes, Delaware, United States - FB_6_MG | ecosystem: Environmental > Aquatic > Freshwater > River > Microbial mats | place: USA...
AAAAAAACCCGGTGGGTTCACAGCTATTCCCCGGAAATTGAGAAACGGTGCCGGCCCCACCGTCGCCCGACAAATGATTCATACCGAGTAGAATTCCTTTTAACCGATACCACAACCAACGGGGGGGGGAACCTGGTTTTGCGCTTATTGACTTTTATAAATGATTTATTTTATAAGTACTGACTTTTGCGCATAAGCCTGGGATAAGGGATGATACCACATAATAAAAATAATAAAGTTTTCACCGTAGGCACCCTAACAAGGCAGATAAAAAATCTGCTTGAGGATCAGTATCCATTTTTATGGATCACAGGTGAAATTTCAAATTTTTCAACGCCTGCTTCAGGTCATTCCTATTTTTCATTAAAAGATGAAGCTGCCGTAATTTCCTGCGTGATTTTTAAAGGACAGAAACGCCATTTAAAATTCACCCCTGAAAACGGGATGAAAGTCAAAGGCATGGCCCGCCTGTCCCTTTACGAGCCCCGGGGGGCCTATCAGCTCATTTTTGAGCATATGGAACCCGAAGGTACCGGCGCGCTTCAGAAAGCCTTTGAACAGCTTAAGGCCAAGCTGGCTGCCATGGGCTGGTTTGATACGGCGCACAAAAAAGAAATACCTTTTTTGCCGTCGGGCATCCATGTGATCACCTCGGGCACGGGTGCTGCGGTACGTGACATTATTCAGGTGGCCAAACAACGCTGTCCAAGCGTTCCTCTTGAAATCATTCCTGTCAAGGTACAAGGAGACACCGCAGAATTTGAGATTGCCCAGGCCATTGAGCTTGCCAATACGGTCAACACCTGTGACCTGATTATCATTGCCAGAGGCGGCGGATCTTTAGAGGATTTATGGGCATTTAACACCCAAACCGTGGCCAAGGCCGTTTTTGAATCTGAAATCCCCGTCATTTCGGGAGTTGGTCATGAAATCGATTTCACCATTGCCGACTTTGTTGCCGATCTTCGATCCCCGACCCCATCAGCTGCGGCCCAGATGGCATTGCCTGACCAGGCTGGTATTGTTCATCAAATCCTTGGATTGCAAAATGAATTAAACAATAAAATTGAGCGTCGTATCTTCCAACTGCGAGAACGTATAGACGATTTACGCAGTCGGCTTAAAAGTCCGGCCAGGGTTGTGGATGATTTCAGGTTCCGCATCGAGGATCTGCAATCCAGGGCTTTTTCTCTGGTCAGGAATCGTATTGCTCACCAGCGCGAAAGAACCCAGTGGCTTAACAGAACGCTTGCAGGCACCCTGCCCTGCATCTCGACATATAGAAAGGATGTTGAGGATCTTCAGGCAAATCTGGATTATTTTTTTCATGCTTACCTGAAACAATGCAAAGACCGGGTAAATAAACAACATGTCCAACTTGAGACCTTAAATCCGTCAGCGGTGTTAAAGCGCGGTTACAGTATCACCCGCACTCGTGTTGGCGGTCATGTTGTAATGGATGCTGATACGCTTAATTCAGACGATGACATTGAAATTATTTTATCTAAAGGACGCCTGGATGCCCGGGTTGTAAAAACATATGGCAAAGAAAACCTTTGAATCAGCACTAAAACAGCTTGAAACCATTGTCAAGGAAATGGAATCCGGTGATTTGACATTGGAAAAGGCTGTCAAGAAATACGAAGACGGGATTGCCAATACCCGCTTCTGCCTTGATATTTTAGATAAAACCGAGCAGAAAATCACCCAATTGACCATGGATGCTGACGGTAAACCAGCTGTATCAGATTTTAAGGAAGACCAATGAGCTCCTTTGACCTTTCCGGCTATTTGTCCCGGAACCGAAAGCTGGTTGATGAAGCGTTGATAAACGTTTTTGGGAAACTGGATCCACAGCGCGAGCTTATCCAGGCCATGACGCACTCTTTGATGGCCGGGGGCAAACGAGTCCGCCCTGCCCTGGCCCTGGCAACGGCCCATGCGTTAGGTGCGGATCCGCTCATCGCCCTACCTGCTTCCTGTGCCATTGAAATGATTCATACCTATTCTTTGATCCATGATGATCTGCCGGGCATGGATGATGATGATCTGCGCAGAGGTGTTCCGACCTGCCATAAACAATTTTCCGAAGCCACTGCCATTCTGGCCGGAGACGGGCTTTTAACCCATGCATTTCATATTCTTGCGTCGCCCGGGTCCTGTTTCAAGATTTTCCCCGATGCCGAAATCCGGTTGATTCTGGTGGAAAAAATATCTGCGGCAGCCGGTATTAACGGCATGGTGGAAGGCCAGATGCTTGATATGCAGGCTGAAAATAAACCCGAGGATCTTCCTGTGGACAGCGCCGATGCGCTTGCCCATTTAAAGAAAATCCACCGGCATAAAACCGGGGCCATGATAGAGGTCAGTGTTGCGGCAGGGGCCATCAGTGCCGTTGCCGATAAAGAAGCGTTAAACGCTTTGGGCACATATGCGCAGAATATCGGGCTTGCCTTCCAGGTCATGGATGACATCCTGAATGTGGAGGGTGACCCCAAACTTATGGGTAAGGCCGTGGGTACAGATGCCCTGCACGATAAAATGACCTTTCCCGCCCTTTTGGGCCTGGAAGGCTCAAAAGATTTTTCAAAGCAGCTTGTGGCCAATGCTTTGGAGGCTTTAGACAGTTACAAACAAAAAGAATTTAAGGAAAAAAGCGAGCCGTTGCGCGCCATTGCCGGTTACATCATTAATAGAAACCGATGACAACAGGACTATAACAAGTACCCATCTGGATGGGCACTGAAGAGGTAGGCATTGAAATATCTTGATAAAATAAATAGCCCTGATGATCTAAAAAAGATTCCAAGGGACGAGCTCGGTGTTGTTGCCCGGGAGATCCGGGGCAGAATTATTGATGTGGTATCAAAGAACGGCGGGCATCTGGCATCAAGTTTAGGTGTCGTAGAACTGACCATTGCCCTGCATTACGTATTTGATTTACCCACAGATACCCTGATCTGGGATGTGGGGCACCAGTCCTATGCGCACAAGCTTTTAACCGGGCGCCACCAAAACTTTGACACCCTTCGAAAATATAAGGGTATTTCAGGGTTTGTTAAAATCAAGGAAAGTCCCTATGATGCGTTGACTGTGGGACACGCGTCCACGTCAATTTCTGCAGGCCTTGGCATGTGCTATGCCAAGGCGCTCAAGCAGGACAATTCCAATGTGGTCTCAATCATCGGTGACGGGTCCATGACTGCAGGGTTGGCCTATGAAGGGTTGAACCATTCAGGAGATCTCCAGCAAAAATACATCGTTATATTAAATGATAACGACATGTCCATCTCCGCCAATGTAGGTGCTTTGTCTTCTTACCTGTCCCGGACCCTGTCCCACAAAACCCTGCAGAGCATGCGTAACCAGTTTGGCCAATTTTTAAAATCCGTGCCCAAGATCGGGGATGACATGTATGGGTGGGCCAAAAGGTGGGAGGAGTCTTTTAAGACCTTTGTAACCCCGGGCATGCTGTTCGAGGCCTTTAACTTTGATTATTTCGGCCCCATTGATGGCCATAATCTGGATCATCTCATTGATATTTTATCCAATATTAAAGATCCTGATTCTCCGGTGCTGTTGCATGTGACCACCAAAAAGGGCAAAGGGTACAAACCTGCTGAAGAAAATCCGGTCTATTTTCACGGCGTGGGCGCATTTTCCGTGGATACCGGAAAATGCCCGGCGTCAAAAAGCGCCCCGCCCTCTTACACGACGGTATTCGGCAATTGCATGATTGCGCTTGCAGAACAAAACAAGTGTCTTGTGGCGGTGACGGCAGCCATGCCCGAAGGTACGGGGTTGGGTCATTTTGCCGAACAATTCCCCGACAGATTTATTGACGCGGGTATTGCCGAACAGCATGCAGTCACCTTTGCCGCAGGTCTTGCCGCCAAAGGAGCAAAACCAGTGGTGGCCATCTACTCTACCTTTTTGCAACGCGGCTATGACCAGATTCTCCATGACGTCTGTATTGACAGCCATCCCGTAATTTTCGCCCTGGACCGTGGCGGCATTGTAGGGGAAGACGGACCCACCCACCACGGATTATTTGATTTTTCCTATCTTCGTTCCATGCCCAATATGACCGTTATGGCACCCATGGATGAAAATGAACTGGTGCGGATGATGCACGCTGCTGTGGCCCACCAGGGTCCCATTGCACTGCGCTATCCCAGAGGAGTGGGTCAGGGCGTCAACCTTGATTACAATGCCAAAGCCGTTGACATTGGAAAAGCAAAGGTGCTTCGCACGGGCGACGATCTGTTGATCATTGGCATTGGACGCTGCGTGAATGATGCCATGGATGCCGCAGAACAATTATCCGCCCAAGGCATTGAAAGCACCGTGGTCAATGCCCGGTTTGTAAAGCCTTTGGACGCGGACCTGATCCTTGATCTTGCCGGGAAAATCAAAAAGGTGGTGACCATTGAAGAACATGTGCTGGCAGGCGGTTTCGGATCGGCCATCCTTGAATTGATCTGTGATAACGGCCTTTCAGGCTGTCATGTGAACCGGGTGGGCGTTAAGGATGTATTTGTCGAACATGGTACCCAGGATGAGCTTCGAAGGGATTACGGCATTGATGCCCAGGCAGTTGTAGCGGCAGGATTGAAGTTGTGCAGTGAAAAATAAAATCGCCAGAAAACGCCTGGACCAGGTCCTGGTTGACCAGGGTTTGATACGCTCAAGGGAACGGGCCAAAGCCATGATCATGGCAGGAAAGGTCCTGGTCAACGGTATCAAGGTAGATAAACCCGGCACCCAGGTGAACCGGGATGCGCGTCTTGAAGTTAAAGCCCCGGATCATCCCTATGTCAGCCGGGGCGGGCTTAAACTCGAAAAAGCACTTCAAAGTTTCCCAGTATCTGTTCAGGATGCGGTTTGTCTTGATATTGGCGCATCCACAGGCGGATTCACCGACTGTCTGCTCAAATTTGGTGCAAAAAAAGTGTATGCCGTGGATGTGGGCTATGGACAGCTTGACTGGTCTCTTCGACAGGATGACCGGGTGGTGGTCATAGAGCGTACCAATATCCGCCACCTTCCCTATGACGCCATCGGCCAACCCATGGATGCGGTGGTGGCGGACACCTCTTTTATCTCTTTGAAAACCGTTATCCCGTCAGCGGAAAAATTCATGCAGACCGGTACGAATATTCTGGCCCTTATCAAACCGCAGTTTGAGGCGGGAAAGGAAAATGTAGGCAAAGGCGGTATCGTAAAGGATCCTCAAATCAGAAACCAGGTAAAGCAGGATATTATTTTTTTCTTCCAGGACAGGGGGTACAAAGTTAACGGAACCGTTACATCACCGGTTTTAGGCGCAAAGGGCAATGAGGAATACGTAATATCGCTAGTTTATCGAAAAAAATAAAATAAGTCTGTTATTTTTATTTCATTTTGATTATTAAAGTATTGGTATTTCATTAATATTCTAAAGGAGCCGTAATGAGCGAAGAAATCAAATCCATGAGGAATGTGGCTTTTGCGGGCCATGGAGGTGCGGGCAAGACAACTCTTGCTGAGGCTATGCTGTTTAAAGCCGGGGTGACAAATCGCCTTGGCAGGGTTGAAGAAGGAAATACGGTAATGGATTTCCAGCCCGAAGAAACCAAAAAACAACAAAGTATCAACACGTCATTTATTAAGTATACGCATGACAAGCATGTCGTTACGTTAATGGACACCCCCGGAGACCAAAATTTCTTTTCTGCTGCCAAAACATGTTTTCCCGTAGCCGATAGTATGGCTTTTGTTATTGACGGTGTTGGCGGACCCTCCGCCATGACCGAAGAAGCAGCAGTGGTCGCCCTGGAATATAACCTGCCCGGTTTTGTTATTATCAACAAACTTGACCGTGAACGGTCTGATTTCAGCACTGCAGTTGCCGCATGCGATACGTCCCTGAAAAAGAAAGTCATTCCCGTATGCTATCCCATAGGAACAGAAGACGGGTTTAAAGGTCTTGTAAATATCGTTTCAGGCGAAGCCTTTGAGTATGATGCCGACGGCAAGGCCACAAGAATAGATATCCCGGCAGATATGGCAGATGAAATTGCCGCTGACAAGGAAGAATTCGTTGAAAATATCGCAGAGCTTGATGACGATCTGCTTGAAAAATACCTGGAAGGCGAAGAGCTGACCGAAGAAGAGATTAAAGGCGCGTTCAGAAAAGGCGTTCTTGATGCCCAGTTCTATCCGGCCATCTGCACATCCGCCACAAAAATGATCGGCGTTGATGTGGTATTTGATTTCATTAATGATTATATGCCCTCCCCCCTTGACCGCGGCGCATGGACTGCGAAAGATGCCGATGGAAACGATGTGGAAGTGGCGCCGGATCCTGATGCTGAATTCACAGGTTTTGTATTTGCCACCATTGTTGACCCCTATGCGGGAAGGCTTTCTCTTTTCCGGGTGATTTCCGGAACACTTGGCAAGGAAGGCAATATCCTCAATGTTACCAAGGACACCAAGGAGCGTTTTTCACAGCTTCTTGAAATTGCCGGTAAAGAGCAAAAACAGATTGATGGTGCGCTGCCCGGCTCCATTGTGGCCGTGGCAAAACTGAAAAGTACCCTGACAGGAGATACCCTGACCGGCGGGAAAGCCATTCAAATTCCAGCACCGGCACCTTTGCCCCCGTGCATCTCCTTTGCCATTTCACCCAAGTCCAAAAACGACGAAGATAAAATCCATGAAGCCGTGCGTAAGATCCTTGAAGAGGATACCGGCCTTACCCTGCGTCGTGAGGAAGAAACCCGCCAAACTATTCTTTCCGGACGCGGCCTGGTTCATATTGAAATTACTGCAGAAAAAATCCAGCGCAAATTCAATGTGGGCATGGACATCGCCACACCCACGGTAGCCTATCGTGAAACCTTCAAGAAAAAAGTCCGGGTCCAGGGCAAGCATAAAAAACAGTCCGGTGGTCATGGTCAGTATGGTGACTGCTGGATCGAGCTTGAGCCCCTTCCCAAGGGATCCGGGTATCAGTTCGTGGATAAGATTGTGGGCGGCGTGATTCCCAAAAACTATATCCCTGCCGTGGAGGCAGGGATCCGGGGTGCCATGCAGAAAGGTATGCTGGCAGGATTTCCTTGTGTGGATTTCCGCACCACACTGGATTTTGGTTCCTACCATGCCGTTGACTCTTCGGAAATGGCATTTAAAATGGCCGGCTCCCTGGCATTCAAAAATGCTGCAGCCGAGGCCAAAGCGGTTCTGCTTGAACCCATTATGAAGGTATCGGTCAAGGCACCAGAGGATGCCACAGGTGATATCATGGGTGATCTGAACTCCAGGCGCGGTCGGGTTCTTGGTATGGATTCCGAAGGAGACAAACAGATTATCAACGCACTTGTGCCCATGTCCGAGATGCTTCGGTATGCACCGGACTTAGGCTCCATGACCGGAGGCCGCGGTACCTTTACCATGGAATTTGAGCAGTATGATGAAGTACCGCCGGATATGTCCAAAAAGATTATTGAACAGGTCAATGCTGCAAAAGAAGGCTAACACTCGTATCTAATCCATTGGGTTCTCCTGATGGTGTGCTTATTAAGCCGTTCGGATATATCATCCGGGCGGCTTATTTTGTTTACGGATTCAAATGATTCATGTGCCACCCTGTAACGTTATCAATGACTTTGTAACGTTACTCTTCCGTCTAAACAAAATTCTTTTCCCCATTTAAGATATTTTTTTATACCATAATTTCAAATAGATACCCCTATTTTTTTGTTTTGCCTAAAAAAGTAACATGCCCTGGCACAAACTGTGATATGACCTATTGCCTTAATGAGCAGCTACGGGCTGATTTGATTTTTCATCGTGGTTCGGCCCACAACAAAGTTAGAAAGAATCCAGTGAAAAAAATAATTAAGGGGGGTTTTAAATAGTGAAAAAAAAAGTACTGATCATCGGTGGCGTTGCATGTGGCCCTAAAGCCGCATCCCGGATTAAACGACTCGCCCCGGATACTGAAGTAACCATTCTTGAAAAAGGTGAACTGCTTTCCTATGCAGGATGCGGCCTGCCCTATTATATTTCCGGGCAGGTGCACAATGATGATGAATTAATGACCACCCCCACAGGCGTCGTCAGAGATCCCGATTTTTTTAAGATGGTTAAAGATATTCAGGTCAAAAATAACACCTTGGCAGAATCCATTGACCGTGAAAACAAAGTTGTTAAAGCCATTGATCTGCCAACCGGTAAGTCCTTTGAATATGAATATGATTCCCTTGTCCTTGCCGTGGGAAGTCAGTTCAAAAAACCGCCGTTCCCCGGTATTGATCTGGCAGGTGTGCATTTTCTTCAAACTGTGGAGGATGCAAAAGGCATCAGAGATGAAAGCGGTCCCCTGGAAGGAAAGAATGCCGTGGTAATTGGGGCCGGACTCATTGGGCTTGAGGCCACGGAATCTTTAAAGGCCCAAGGGATGAATATTACCATGATCGAGATGGCGGATCAGGCCATGGGAAATCTTTTTGATCATGAAATGGTATTTCACCTTCACAATGAACTTAAAAAAAACGATGTTGTACTGAAAACGATGGAGACGGTCCGGGAAATCAAAGGAAATGACCTTTTGGCCGTAAAATCCGTTGTCACGGACAAAGGGGAATACCCCGCAGATTTGGTGCTGGTGGCTGTGGGTGTCAATCCCAATACCCAGCTTGCAAAGCAGGCCGGCCTTGAAATTGGTGAAACCGGGGCCATCCGGGTGGACGCATCCATGCGGACCTCTGATCCCAATATATATGCCGGAGGAGACTGTGTTGAAAACGTTTCCATCGTTACAGGAAAACCCATTTTTGCACCCATGGGTTCCACGGCCAACAAACACGGCAGAATCATCGGCGATAATATTTGCGACATCCCCTCCAAATGCAAAGGGGTTTGCGGTACAGCCATCTGCAGGGTTTTTGGCATCAATGTTTCCAGAACAGGCCTGACCGAACAACAGGCCAAAGAGATGGGGTATGACTGCATCACCGTTTTAAGCCCCTTCCCCGACAAGCCTCATTTTCTTGACGAAGCCAAGCTTATCATCATTAAACTGGTGGTGGATAAGGCCACACATAGGCTTTTAGGTGCCCAGATCGTGGGACCCGGCGATGTGGCAAAACGCATGGAAGTGGCTGTGGTCAATATTTCGTCCGGATCCAAAGTAACCGACATTGCCCAGTATGATCTGGCATACGCCCCGCCCTTTTCCCCTGCCATGGATAATATTATCACAGCTGCTAATATTGCTGAGAACAAACTTTATGATCGCGGCAGCTCTCTGTCGCCTGTGGAAGTCAAAGCCAAAATAGATAACGGCGATGATTTTATATTCCTTGATGCGCGTTCCCCCAAGGAGTATGAACAGATGCGCATTGAAGATCCCAGGATTAAGCTGGTCCCCTTGGGTCAGCTGAGAAACCTTCTTTCCGAACTGCCAATGGACAAGGAGATCATCGCGTTTTGTAAAATCTCTTTGCGCGGCTACGAAGCTGAACGTATTCTGACAGGCGCAGGCTTCAAAAACGTAAAATACATGGACGGCGGTGTGGTGTGCTGGCCCTATAAGAAGTTTATTCTTTCTTAAAATGATTAAAATTCACCGCTGCTTTTGGGCAAGGGGTTATTTTGTGCCGGTACGGTTGGTCTTGATGAGGAAATGATAAAAGCATAAAGCACATAAGGAAATATTCCTTCATGTGCTTTATGGGTTTAAAATAAGTTTGACAGAGCTTTTTATACTCCCCAAACTTCTCCCATATCTGTTATTGATGGGTCGTCATACCGGCTTATTGTTGCAATCCATTCCGGCATGCCCTCTTTAATCTGTTCTTTTAGCCCGTCGAGATCGTCCTTGCGAATTTCATTTTTTTCAAAAAGGAACTGGTAGAATTTTTTTAAACTAGCGGCATTTCCTTTAATTTGAGCAGGACTGGACCATGACGCTTTTTTGATAAACCAGTATCCTAAAAACATACCGATGTTTGATGCGCCATCTTTTGCTTTAACGGCATCTTCATAAAGAAGAAATTCATTTATATAAAAATCCACATTATATGCATGATTCCGTATTGTTTTATCTTTAAGTCCCGAAGTTTTTAGCCAACTTTCGAAATCATTCAATAAGTTGTCATTATCTTTTCGAATTTTTTCACAATCGGCTTCATACTTTTCGTAATCGTCCATTACCTTTCCTTATTTGATGATGGTTTCATCCTCTATCCATATCACATTTCTATTTTATTTTTAATAAAGCCTAAAGCAGGCTGATGTCAAGTCCGCAACGGTCTGCGGCAGCTCGGTCCAGCATATGGGCGAGCGCCTTGGGCTCTCCTGGGAAAAATCCAAAGGTTTTCATCCACACCTCTTCATCTTCCATACAAAAATAGACGGCAACATCGGGGGCAATCTGCCGGAAAACGGCAGCAAGACGCTGGTACATGGCTATGCGTAACGGCTTGAAATAGCGCATTTTATTATCAAGCCCAGTGATGAATTCACCATAAGGGATGGTTGAATCGGGAAACCGTGCTTCAATTATGGATTTTAAATGGGGCATGAACCTGAACGTGCCAATGGAAATCCATACAACATCTTTTGGACTGACATGATCGAAGATGGCTTCAATCACCTTTTCATAAGCGTTTTCGCAGCCGGGATACAGGAAAATGGGATCAAAATGAAACGCCACCCGAAATCCCTTTGACACAGCTTTGGCTGCAGCCTTAAGCCGTGCGGCAAGGCTTGCTGTATCCCGCTCTTGGGATGCAATGATCTCTGGGGTATTCACGGACCAGGACAGAATGGTTTTCTGGTTGTGATCCAGGTCCAGAAGTGTATCTATATTGACGGTTTTCGTTTTCAGTTCAAGAACGGCCCGGTCCTGGGCTGCAAATTTTTCAACCAGAAATTTTGGCATCAGGCTGACAGGTTCCCAAATCAAGGAGTCGGTGTACTCGCCGGTGCCGATGCGCAAAATAGTATCCCCTTGAAAAATTGGGTCCAGTGCGGCAGTGTACCGGTCAAAGCCTGCAAAATACTGAAGCACAGGGGGATGAAAATAGGCCTGCAGGATGCAGTAGGCGCAGTCCATGGTGCAGAAGGTACCGCAGTGCAAAATGGTGTAATCACAACAAGTGTAGTAGCTGGTGCCCGGGCACTGGCGGATCAGGGCACCCTTATTGGTGGTGATGTAAAGCACTTTTTTGGCAAATCCCACAGGATCGTCAGCCTGGTTGATCAGATCATATACGGGCCTTGAGTCCGCAACCTTCTCCGGTGTCGGTTTGACTTTTGAAAGCAGGTACTCAATTTCCGGCGTCAGATCCAGATCCTTGTCTATAAAAACCCGGGTTGGACGAATCATATTTTTCTGTCCACAAGCGCTTTGAAGTCGTAGAGTTCTGCAAGTTCTGTCAGACGGTTGAGACGTGTTTTAAACTCATCCATATTTTTAAACTCCATTTGCATGGCATAGACCATCCCCTCAAAATTTTCAGGCACTGTCAGTTGAAGTCCGGAATCCAAGTCAAGCCCCTTGATCTGTTCCCGGGTCTGGTCCTTGGCAGCCGTCAATGCAGGAAAACGTCTTTGGGCAAGAAACGCCTTTAACTGCTTTCCAAGGGCACTCATGTCCCTGTGACCCAAGTCACTGTCCGCCGGCCCCGGGCCATCGCTCCCATTGTCCCCCAGAGGACTTTCCTGGATGAGCCTTGACAGAGTTATTTTTTCAAGGGCACATATCTCCTTTGCCCATGTGATGATTTCCATCTGAAGCCCTGAGGAGACTTTGATCATGGAAAAAAGATGCAAAAATTCAGTTCGGGTCTCTGCATCCATGGACACAAGATTTTTACACGCCTTAATGGATATCCTGCCTTGATCCAAAAGTTCGAGAACAGAATCAGACATGGCATGGATACGCGCCAACGTATTAATATATCCGGCATTCAGCGGCCTGTTGAAGATAGCTGTGGCGTTTTTTGCGATACCTTTGGCATCCATAAAGCGCAGTAAAAGGGCTGTGGCCCGAATGAGTTCGGAAGAGGTCAACTCCCTTGAAAATGCATTTTCGGTTACAGCGGCCATGGCCGCATCAAGATTGCTTCCTGCAGGCATGACACGGCAGGTTATCCGGGACAGGCCTGCACGCCGGGCGGCTTCAATCCGCCGGAATCCAGACACCACACGGTATTTATCCTGTCCCCACAACACCAGGGGCGCAACCACGATGCCATATTGAGAGACGGATGCAGATAGAGATTCAATATCGTAGTGGGGCCCTGTAATGCGAAACCCGGTGTCTGAAAGGTCAATCTCAGACACCGGGATATCAGTAAATGTCATAGCAGTCATGGATCAGATGGTTTTCCCGGTCAGCCGGGTAAAAATTTCCTGGTAGGTTTTACTGGTATTGTCAATGATTTCCTGGGGCAGTTTGGGACCCGGCGGGGTTTTACTCCAGCCTGAATTGGTCAACCAGTCCCTGACGGTCTGTTTGTCAAAACTTTTCTGCCCTCTGCCGGGTGTATAATCGTCCAGGGGCCAAAACCTGGATGAATCCGGGGTCAGGATTTCATCAATAAGTATAATTTCACCATCAAGCAG
>Ga0193963_1001286_pt1 | contig 12621 bp, 10 predicted proteins | sample FB_6_MG_FD_140359 | JGI IMG/M metagenome (GOLD analysis project Ga0193963, IMG submission 140359) | Microbial mat bacterial communities from the Broadkill River, Lewes, Delaware, United States - FB_6_MG | ecosystem: Environmental > Aquatic > Freshwater > River > Microbial mats | place: USA...
CCACCAAAGTATGATAGATGAAAATATTAATTCGTATTAAAAGGCAGCTCTAGTGAGAATTTGAGAGCTGCCTATTTTTTTGCTCAATTTTAACTATTCATCAGATTCTGCAATAATATTTCAAATTTAATTTTACAAAAACTGTATATCAATTGATAATAAAAACTACTTGTGTTAATATAAGATTTATAAGAACACACAATAAATTAAAAAATAATATTTATTTGGAGGAAATGAAATGAGAAAGCATTATATAATTTTTATGATAGTGATAGTATTGATATGCATAAATTTCAAAGCATATGCTGAATCTAGTGATATTGATTATGATATGAGTTTGAAATTTGAAGATGAAACACTAGAAAATATGGTTAGATATGAAATAGATAAAGCAACTGGTCCATTATCTCAAGATGATTTAGATAGTATTGAATCTTTAAATTCTGAGGATTTTGAATTGTATTGTGAATATGAGGATGTGAATTTCAAGCATAAAAACAATTTGAGTGATTTAGAAGGAATACAGTATCTTAAAAATCTTGAAACTCTAATTGTTGACAATACTAATTTAATTGATTTATCACCACTTGAATCACTTAAATCTATAAAAAGTATTAAAATCAATTATACGAATATAAAGGATTTATCACCACTTAAAAATCTTAAATCTTTAAAATACCTTGATTTAAATTACAATGACATTAGTGATTTAAGTCCTATTTCAGAACTTAAGAATTTAGAATCTTTGAATGTGAATGGTAACTTTATTAATGATTTAAATCCTATTTCAGAACTTAGAAATTTAAATGAATTGAATGCGAGTGATAATGATATAGTTGATATTTCATGTCTGAAAAATTTAACAAAAATAGAAACCTTAGTATTAAGCGATAATTTTATTAAAGATATATCTGTGTTAAAAGATTTTTATAATCTAATATATTTAGATCTTGGCAAAAACAATATATCAGATATATCAAATCTAAAAAATTTGATGAAACTAGAAAGGCTAACGCTAGACAATAATAATTTAGAAGATATTTCTAGTTTAGGAACTTTAAAAACATTAAATCGTTTGATTTTAAATGATAACAAAATTTCAAATATGAATTCAATATCAAATCTATCTGAATTGAAATCTTTAAATGTTTCTAACAATGAGATAAAAAATACTAATCCGATTAAAAATTTATCAAAATTAGTGTTTTTAAATATTTCTAATAATAAAATTACTGATATTAATTGTTTGAAAAACCTAGGGCAAGTAATTAATTTACGATTTGAAAATAATAAAATATTAAATAATCAATTTGATTATAGTGATATAAAATCTACTGAAACATATAGAACTAGTTGCATAGATTTAAGTAATTGTAATTTGACAAATATGGATTTCATAAAGATTTTTCCTGAATTAGAAAATTTGAAATTAAAAAATAATCATATTAGTAAATTAGGTAAATTGCATGAACAAAACAAACTTAAAGTAGTAGATTTGAATTATAATGAAATTAATAATATTGAAAATTTGATTGATTATAATAATTTAGAGGTTATGAGGTTAAATTATAATGAAATATCAGATATAACAGTTTTTTATGATATGAGTGATTCTAAAGAATTCTTTTATTTAAATTTAGGTCATAATCAGATTTCAGATATAAAGCCACTAAATAACTTTAAAAATATTGTAGCGCTAGGGTTAGCAGCTAATAAGTTTAATGATGATACAGATTTTTCAAAACTTTGTGTAGAGAAATTAGACCTAAGTGAAAATGAATTTACTAAAATTAAAGGTCTAGATAAAATTAAAGATTTATCAGAACTTACTATAAAGAAAAATAAGTTTAAATTAGATGTTAGTTTTTTATCAGATTTAAAAAAAATATATGCATTAAATCTCTCATATAGTTCAATTTATAATTATGAATCTTTGAAACTAGATGAAGTGTGGTATTTGAAATTAGAGGGAAATGAATTGATTCAGCCTGATAAATTAGTTCAAATTTTTCCTGAATTAAGGGTTTTAATTTATGATAAAAATAGAATTGAAAAAATATCAGAATTGTCTAAGCTTTTAAAATTAGAAGAATTGTCATTAGATAATATTGATTATGAAAATGCATCTGATTTAAAAAGTCTTGGTAATTTACCAAAATTAAAATTACTTTCTTTGAGAAATAATAATTTAAAAGATATAAACTTTTTAGAGGATTTAAAACAAGTGAAGATTGTTTTATTGAAATCTAATGATATAGAAAAAATTGAAAATATTACAAAATTAGAAAATATAAAAGTTATGAGTATAGGAGATAATCCATTGAAAGATGTGTCAAAATTAAAAGAAAAAACTTTTAGTAGATTAGATTTAGGAGAAAAAGCTTACAGAAAATATAAAGGTGTAAAAAATATAGTACCTGCAATAGAATATATATTAAAACCAGCTAAACACTACGATCTTTATGATTACTATTTCCAACTAACTTTTCAATTCGAATAAATTTAATGGGTTTGAAGTTGTATTGATTTTGCTATAGCATTAAGTTTTTTAAAAATTAAAATGATTGTAAAATTTGTTTTTGTTTTAGGAAATTCAATCTGTCTTGCGAATTTGTTTATATATGATACAATGTTAATAAAAAGGGTGTTATAATGAAAAAAAATAAAATCATAATTATTTTAGTAAGTATAATCTTTGCAGTAACAATTGCTTTTAAAATGGGTCAAGATATAAAGGCAGTTAATATTTGGGAGGGAAAATTTGACCAAGAAATATCAAGTAATCAAGAAATTTTGTATTCAAATATAAAGGATAATTTGTTAGCAAATTTGAAAATATTAGAAAATTTGAATTATATTTCTGTACAAGATGAGATGAGCTTAATGAAATTTAAAAGTAAAATTGAAGCTCGAGAAGTTTATTTAATAACACATAATAAATATATTGATTTTAAAGTAGATATGGTTATGAAAAAGATTTATTTGAAAAATGGTTTGAAATTTAAAAGTACATATATTCCAGTCGATATAAAAAATGTAAAATATATAGAAGGGGCTCACCCTAATCCCGAAGTTCCATCGGTTATTTGTTCATTTGGAGAAAAAAACTATACTATGACATATAATTTGAAACAATTAAATAAATTATATTCGAAATTAAATTCGGTAAATTCACATTCAGGCGAAGCTAAAATGCTTAATGCATATTTATATTCCATTGGTAAAGGATTTGAAGGGGATGAAGATACAGCATCATGTGTAACTGATGAATCTGAGTCTTTTTTGTATGACAGCTTAGTAGAATTTAGAAGCAAAGTAAAAGAATGTGTTGATATATTAGAAAACAACAGTGAATATGACTTGGTTGAATTTAAAATAAAAACAGATAAATATAGCGTTTTTATTGGAAATATGAAGTGTATGGATTGTGAAGTACCAATGTATTTTGAATTTAAGAAGATACATGGTGGTCATGGTTGGACTCATATTTAATTAATGAAATCTATGAATTTGTATATAGTGTTAACAAAACTTGTAGGTACTATTTTATAAAATAAGAAACAGCTTTCATATTGGGTTAATGAAAGCTGTTTCTTGATTTTGAAAGTTAATTTGGGAAAATAAATGAAGTGAGTATACACTTCGACTAATAACTCTGTTAGTAGTTTAATTATTGAGTATTTTCCATTCCCACAAATGGCAATACAGGAAAATCATCATCAGCTGCAAAAGCAACATTCATAGATGCGATTAATAAAGTAACTACTACAAGTACTAATATACCTTTCTTCTTTGCTTTCATTTCTTCACCTCATTGCTACTTGATTTCCCTTAGTATATAATTATATTCATAACAATAGTACCCGAATGAATTCGGGGTGTGGAGGTAAGTATGTTTTCAAGTTATGATTTAGATGGATTTGGACAGGCGATAAAAGAACTTAGGAAGAACAATAGAATGACTCAAAAAGATGTATCTAGTCAAGTTGGTATAAATGAAGATACTTTGAGAAGAATTGAAAATGGTTATGTAATACCTAAATATGAGACTCTCGAGATTCTTTCACAATTATATAAGTATGATTTATTAGAAATGTTAAAAATTCATAGAAAAAATGTTTATTTATCAGATTTTTATGATCGATTTGATTCTTTGACCAATCAAAATGATATAAAAGGTTTGAAAAAATTATCTGAAGAAATAGAAATAGAGGCTTCGTCAGATTGTAATTTGTTGATTTCAAGAACTGAATTTATTTTACTTAAAACATTGGTAGGTCAATCTGTTTTGTTTCAATCATCTAATTATCAAACTTCATATGAAATGATTGATATATTGACAGAGGCTTTGATGCTGGGCATATCTAATTTTTCTATAGAAAAATTTCATACATATAAATACAATCTTCTTGAAATAAGAATTTTGATGCTGATTGGATTTTCATATAAATATTTAGGAAAAATAGAATTTAGTAATTCTATTTTTATATTTTGTGCAAAATATTTAATAAATCAAAATACAGAATCTCTATCGGCTATTCGTTTGATAACTAAACTTTACCATTGTATATCATATGGATTTCATACTTTGTCAGAGCATACTGAGGCATTAAGGTATGCAAACAATGGTATTGAATATGCTAAATCTCATTTATCATCTTATATAATTGCGCCTCTTTATGCTAGAAAAGGTGCTGCTGAATATTATTTAAATAAGTCAAATTATTCAAAATCTCTAAAAGCATCTGTTTGGTTATTAGAAATCGAAGAAAATTATGATTTAGCTAAAACATATAGAGATGTAATATTTTCAACTTATGGATTAAATGTTGAAGAGTTTTAGATAATTAATTAATTTAACTTGCTTGATTCAAATATTTATTCGTGTAGTTTTTAAATTCAATCATTTGATCTTCTGTTTCAAAAGCTCTTTTAGGGATAATAATACCAAAAAAAGAATCTAAATATATGTAATATGCATTTGGAGCGTCTACTATGTTTTTTAATTTTTTCCAAGAAACTAATTCTGAACCAAAAGCAGTTGTTCCTTTGCATCCTGTCTCAAGTATTTCTATTGTTTTGTATCCTGCAAATTTTCTTAAGTTATTGTTTTCGATTTTTTTTAGTAGTGAATGTCTGCTGGATTTTAATGCAATGGTTTCAAAATTAAAATTAAAGAAAAAATCTAAAATTATAAAACCTAGTATCAATGATGCTAGTAATATTTTAGCAATAGTTGGTGCCATTAACTGATAAATATGGCTAAATGTAAAAGATATACCTAAAAACACTATAAATCTGAATAAATTGTTGTAATAATCTAAATTTTTATTAGATTTTATAGTAAATTCATTAAATTCTATGAGGTCTTCTATATTTTGTTCAAATGAAATTTTCATCTGGTCATCTCCTTTAAATTGAGAATAATTGAAATTATTATATTGGTGTTAAATTTCGCCCTCTAAAATTTTACAATTAAATTTACAACTTGTCAACAAAAAAATAAATAATTTTGAAATATATTTATAGTTTAAAAATAAGATAATAAAAAAATAACAAAGAGTATCAGGTGAAAAACCTTAACTCTTTGTTATTTTTAATCTTCAAAAAAATCTTTTCTAACAATATCCATAGAATCTTCATATTTTTTGCGTTCGGTATCAGACATCATGTTAGAATATATATTGATCATCAAGTCATGAACTATATAGTCTTCCATGATGTCAATAGCACCAAAATCATTAGTCCAAGTAACTTGACTTTCTTCACCTCTAGAAATGATACCAGTGATAGCTTCTTTTTTGTCAATAATTATAATGATATATCTTTCTTCTTTTTCTTCTAGATAAGTATCTAATCTTCGGTGTGTTAACACGTCTTTTAATTTGTTATCATATCCAAAATAAAGACCTTTTACTTTGATTCCACGCTGGATACTTCGTTCAAAGCAATCTTCTAAGTCTTTATATTCTTCTTGCCAAATAGATATATCAATGCGGTTTTTTGCATTGTCTAATAGTAATTCAATGAAATCAAAAATATTTTTTCTACCGCTTATGACTTTTGATTCATATTGTTCCTTGTTTTTAACAAAGAGGTGAGTTGTTTCTTCTTTGACATGATCTATAATAGATTCATAGTTTTTCTTTAGTTTTTTGATTAATAGATCAGGTTCTAATGGATAATAAATAGTACCATTTTCAGTATTTTTTTCAAATACTAGCTGCTTTTTTATTAATCCATCTAAAACTTCATAAACTCTAGATCGTGGAACACCTGAATTTTTGCTAAGAGCGTAGCCATTAACTGGCGAGTGTTCTAAAAGTTTGAGATAGGCTTTTGCCTCATATTGTGTTAAACCAAGTTGTTTCATTTCGTCTATCAATATTGATTGATTATTCATTAGAAATCTCCCTTCTAAATGCCTAGATTAACTAGTAGCATACAAGTACATATTGCACCTACTACAGGGATGATCACTTTACCATTGAAATAGCCTAATATCAAAGCTGCTACTATGCCTCCAACTGAAGCTAAAATATGACCAGGAATTGCTGTTATAAAACCTGGAATTACCAGTGCTCCTAAAGCGGCATAGGGTATATAACTTAAAAATTCTTCCACTTTTGGAGGGATTTTTTTATTGTTCATTAGTACAAATGGTATGAACCTAGGTAGGTAAGTGACTATCATCATACCTAATATTAACATATAAATATTATTCATAACACACCTCTCTTTCTGCTACTTTAATAAATAATCCTAAAACAGATACTAAAATAATAGATATAACAATACTCCAGCCTTGAGGTAAATTAAATGCATACAAGCACAATGTATTTGTTAATCCAGATAGAGTCAATAATATTACTACTTTAAATGATTTTTTCATTTCAGGTACTAAAATTGCTATAAAGAGTGCATATAGAGCAATTCCCATGCTCAATTGAACTACAGGTGGTAGAACTCCGCCGAGTACATATCCTAATAATGTTCCAACTGCAAGGGCTGAATATCCACAAAATTCAAGTACTAATAGGTATTCTTTTGTCAGTGGTTTTTCTTTTAATGATGCAATTGAAAAGAGTTCATCGGTTAATCCAAAAGCTATTAATGGAGCAAATTTTTTCATATCTTTAGTTAGTTTAGGTGCTATTGATGCTGAAAAAAGAAAATGTCTAAAATTAACTAGAAGTGTTGTCAAAATTATTTCACCAAAACCAGCACCAGCTATGAGTAAATTTACTGCTATGAATTGACTAGCTCCAGCAAATACAATCATTGAAAATCCAAGAGTTTCAAGTAAGGTAAGATTTGCTGATTTAGATAATATTCCAAATGCCATTGCTATAGGTATGAATCCCATTATGATAGGAATTCCGTCATTTATTGCGTCTTTTACGGTACATTTATTCATTATAAAACCTCCTTTGGTAATTAGTATACACTATAGTAACTACTATAAAACATTTATTGAATTTTGTCAAATGAATATTCAATAAATTTAATTTTGGCATTTTGCTAAGATGAATTTTTTTTACGATTTACACAAAATAAATATATTAATTTATTTGAAAAAATAGTAAAATTTATTATGTGATAAAAACTTATAAATTAGTATTTGGAGGTAATCTATGAGATTTGAAGAGTGTGATACGAAATATCCAGTAATATATACACCTGGTGATGTAGAAAGTATGAGAAGTGCTTTAAAAAAATATACAGAACTTATTGTTTCTAAAGTTGCATTTGAAGATAGTTATTGTGTTGCACATTTTGTGCATTATTTTGAAGTTTATAGTAGTGAAAGAAAAGCTGTATTAAATAGTTAATCATACAATTTTATTGAAGCATTATATTTGCACTACAAAATCCAACTTTGATGGAAAGTTGGATTTTGTTTTATTTATTATGAAGGGGGTGTCTTTTTATAAAAGTACTTTTATAAAAGAACTATAGCATTTCAAATTAAAAAATACAACTGTTTTTCGTAGATGGTTGTTTATTTAGGATGAATAGCATTTTTTTTTATTTAAAATGAATTTTAAGGAAAAAATTAGATAAATATTATTTTGAAATTTATTGTTAAAAAAGTTATTTTAAGATTTTAAAAATGGGAATTAATTGCTTTAGTAAAAAATATAATATTTTTGTGATTTGATTTTAATATTATATAGAGGCTATGATATTTATTTTTTGAGAAATAATTATGTATTTATTGTGAGTTAACATAAAATAAAATGCGACAGGGATATTTTGAAACTAAAAATAAATTAAAAAAATGTCATAATATTATTAATATTATGTAAATATTGTTGTGTATGTGCCGATATATATTTTATATTCATTTAATTTACTTATTTTGGGATTTTGTATTTTGGTTTTGAAATAAAAAAATTCTGAAAAAATAATCTAAATATGATTTTGTTATAAGTATTTAAATTTCAATGCTTCACAAAAGTATAGCATTATAATTGATAAGAAAAAGTTTCCTTTTCAGTTACTTTGAGTGTCAAAATGTATTGACAAAGAACTAATCATATAGTAAATTATATAAGTCTAGGACAGTCGAGGGCAAACTTATTGAAAGATAAGGACGCAAAACCATGGATCTAAGGTTTATACTATGATCGCCAGGTTACATACTGTTTAATCAGATCTAGTACATATTTATGTATTTCCTGCGCCTTAAGAAGTAGGTATTTCTTGATTAAAAGTATTTAATCTTAACTGATAATTTTAATTAAGAAAGGATAATGATATGATCAAAAAAACCTATATTGTCGCATTTACTATAGTTTTGCTAGTGGTTTTTACAACTAGTTATTCTACTTATCAAATGAACAAAAAAATTCAAGTCAGGGAGACAGTATCTATTTTAAAAGATATGAGTAATACTGCAAGTTCACAGTATGATTCTATTTTTTTTCAAATTTGTGGTACTGTTAAATTAGCTTTAGGAGATTTAAATGTTCAATCTTTAGATAGAGATAAGCTCAAAAAAAGATTGAAAGCTGTTTGTACTAATTCATATTATATTGACGAATTACATATTATTAATGAAGATTCTATTATTTCTAGCTCTGATGAGTTAGATTTTAACATGGAAAAATTCAATTCTTTAGAAAAAAATGGTGAAGATTTTGAATGTCTTGGTTTGTTGCAAAGTACGGCCAATCCAAATGTGTTTTTTGGGGTTACAAAGTATACTTTAGCTGATAATAAAGCTATTTATTTTTTAGTGGGTCTGAATTATGCAAATATAAATGAGATTGCTAAACCGTATAATTACGGAAGCTTTGATAGCAATGTTTATTTTATTTCTGATGATGGCTATATTCTATATCATCCGAACAAAATTTTGAAAAATAAAAATTTATTTACTGATGAAAAGTTTATTAAAGAATATGGCAATCTAAGTGATTTAGATTATAATAGATTGCTTAGAAATACTACAAATTTAAAGGGTTCAAAAAATAACCATTTTCAGTATAAATCATTTGATATTGAAAAGATTGCTTTTGTAAAAACTTTAGATGATTATCATGGAACTGTTGTCATTGCTGCTGATTACAAGGCTATTTCTAAGAAGTATTTGATGATAACTATTAGAATTTTGATGCCTTTAATATTTTGTTTTATTATTGCTTGCTATATTTTAGCTAGGTATATTTATTTGATTACTTATACTGATTATTTTACTGAGATAAAAAATAATTTAGCTTTTCAAAAGCATTTAAAAAAGGTTTCAAAGTTTGGAAAAACAGGTGAGAAGTATTTGGTTTTAAAAATTGATCATATTATAGATACTAATGATAAAGATTTCTTGTTTGATGATAAGGTTTTTTATTCTTTAGCGAGAAAAATTAGGACTATAAAACAGCTTTATTCAGATGTTTATAGAGTTTCTAGACTTTGTTACATATTTGTTTTGGATAGCGCAGAACATGGTCATGAAGTTGTGGATTTGTTAGGGGAATTGAAACAAAAAATTGAGCATGATCCTCAAAACAAATTTTATATTAGAGGTAGTGTATTGCCTTTAGAGGTTAAGGATGTAGATATACTTAAAAATAATGCTAATATTGATGATAAAATATTTAAATATATGGAAAATGTTTCTTATTTACTTCCAGAGGTTAAGGATGTAGATTTTGTAGAGTATAGTGATATATTAAATAATTTTGATAAACGAATTCGAGATAGAGCTTATATTGAGAATATTATTGAAAATAAGGAAATAGTCCCTTTTTATCAGCCAATTGTAGATGTAACTACAGGTAGTATTTATAAACACGAGGTTTTGATGCGTACTAATACTAAAAATTCACCTTTGACTACTCCTGAAATTATTTTGATTGCTGAAGAGGAAAATTTAGTTGAAAAAATAGATTATTCTATTATCAAGCAGGCGTTTTTTATGTATAAAAATAGATTAGATGATTTTAAAACTGCGACACCTCTTAGTATAAATCTTTCTTGTAAATCTGTTCATAGAGAAATGGTTAGTTTTATTATAGAGATGACAAAAGATTATGATATTGATCCTAAAGATATTACTTTTGAGTTGACTGAAACGGCTACTATAGAGCATTTGAGTAAAACTATTCATTATTTAAATCAACTTAGAAAATATGGATTTTTGATTGCTATAGATGATTTTGGTACTGGTTATGCTCATGTTGAATTGTTGTCTAAGCTGTCTGTTGATTATGTCAAAATTGATGGAATATTTATAAAAGATGTAGAAAATGATGATAAAAAATTAAAGACTTTAAATGCTTTGGTGTATTTGGCAAAAATATATGATACTAAGATTATTGCTGAGTTTGTTGAAAATATTGAAGTAATACAGGTTTTACAAAGATTAAAAATTGAATATGCCCAAGGGTATTATTTTGGAAAACCAGAGTCTGTAGTTAAAGAGTAGTGTTGGTGTTTTGAATTTTGTTATAGATTTTACTTGAAGTATGTTGCCTTCATATGTTAGGTTAAATAATAATTTTGATATGAATTTAAAATAAGAGAGCTTTGTGGAAGGTTCTCTTATTTTTATTTTAAATAATAACTAATTTTTGGGTATTCACTAAATATAATATTTGTTTAGAAATTTGGAAATGAAGGGATGATTTGATATGATCAAAAAGACTTACACGTTTGCATTTTCTATAGTTTTACTTGTTGTGATTTTGACTAGCTATTTTACATATCAGCTTAATAAAAAAATTCAAATTGATGAAACAATATCTATGTTAGAAGATATGAGTGATATTTCAAGTTCACAATATGATTCTATTTTGTTCAATGTTTGTAATACGGTAAAAATGGCTTTAGAAAATATTGAGAAAAGTTCTATTTCTAAAAGTGAATTAATTAATATTTTGAAAGAAATTACTATTAATGATTATTATGTTGATTCAGTACATATTATTAAAGATGATAAGGTATTTTCAAGTTCTGATATAAATGATTTTAGTATGACAGAGTTTGAAAATGTAAAGGATGAAGTTTGTGATAATAAGTGTTCTAGATTGATTCAAAGTAGCTTTGATTCTAATGTTTTTTTTGAAGTTAGTAGATATTATTTAGATAATAATGAGGAGTTTTATTTATTAGTTGGAATTAATTTTGATCATGTAAATCAAATAGTGAAACCAAGTAATTATAGTGGATTAAATAGTGAAGTATATTTTATATCAAATGATGGATACATTCTGTATCATAAAAACCCTGTTTTGAGAAATAGAAATCTAAAATTTGATAAAGAGATTATAAAGAACTATTCTGACTTAGATGAAGAAAATTATGAAGAGTTAATAAAAAACGTGGTGGGAATTGATGAGGGAAGCCATGATTATTTTTATTATGAGTCTAGCAGGATTTTAAAAATTGCTTTTATTGATGAATTGGAGCATTTTGATGGTAATGTTGTAGTTGCAATGGATTCAAGAGCTGTAGTAGCTAAATACAGGACGTTGACTTTTAAAATTTTGAGTCCATTATTATTTTGTTTTTTTATTATTTGCTATATTTTTGTTAGATATATTTATTTGATTATGTATACGGATTATTTTACAGAGTTAAAGAATAGCTTAGCTTTTCAAAAATATTTACAAAAAAATTATAAAAGAAAAAATAGTACTGATTATTATGTTGCATTAAGAATAGATCATGTATTAGATAGGGCTAATAAAACATTGACATTTGATGATGGAATATTACATTCATTTGCTTTGAGAGTAAAGAATATGAGTGAATTTTATTCAAAGGTTTTTCATATTTCAGGTTTTAGTTATATTTTTGTTCTAAATGAGGGAATTAAGGAAAAAAATGCTGAAAATTTAGTATTAGAATTAAAAAAACAGATTAAATCTAATATGAATGTTAGTTTATTAGAGGATTTTTATGTTGATGGAAGCATAGTGCTAATAGAATCAAATGGCAATAATGTAGAGCATATCGCTAATATGGATGAAAAGATTTTTAAATATATGAACGATAGTGGGCATTCTCTTAGAGAATCAAAGGAGTTCGAATTTATAAATATTGATGATATTTTAAACAAATTCAACAAGCGTACTAAAGATAGGATTTATATTGAGAGTATTATTGAAAATAAGG
>Ga0193963_1001288_pt1 | contig 12596 bp, 14 predicted proteins | sample FB_6_MG_FD_140359 | JGI IMG/M metagenome (GOLD analysis project Ga0193963, IMG submission 140359) | Microbial mat bacterial communities from the Broadkill River, Lewes, Delaware, United States - FB_6_MG | ecosystem: Environmental > Aquatic > Freshwater > River > Microbial mats | place: USA...
AATGTTGAAAGAGGTCAATTAGAAAAGCCCTATAGACCTACATATAGGGTCTCTACAAATGTTTACTATAAAGGCATTTTCTATGGTATTTTAATTGTAAATGTCGAGGTTCAAAACTTATTGGCGTTTATCAAAGGGAACAATAAGTTTGATACATATTTAAGTGATGGTGAGGGATACTTTATCACTCATCCTATTGCTCAAAAAAGTTGGGGTAAGTATCTAAACACAGGATACACAATTTATCAAGAGTTTCCTAGTCTGACTGTAGAAGCATATGATTCTAATGATTTTGGCACTCACGGTTATCTATTTCCTTTAGAAAAATATTTTCAAAATAGTGAAAACATAAAATTAGCACTTGTTGTAAAAAAAGAGTTTCTTGATAGTCTAGTGTATGATAATTTAATTTTTGCCATAACCTTAGGTTCAATTATTCTCTTAGTGTCTATCCCTGTAGGTTTGATTATCTCGATACCTACATCCAAGGTCTATATGGATTTTAATAAACTAAACAAAGAGAATTCAAGGTATATGGAAACAATTGATAAGTATATACCAACTATGAATGTTAGTTTAGATGGAACAATAATAGATGTTAGTGGAGCATTTTGTAGGTTAACTGGCTATACAAAAAATGAAATTGTAGGAAAGAAACCATCCATATTTAATAGTGGAAAAATGGATCAAAAAATATATGAGAACTTATGGGATAGAATCAAGAGCGGGTATGTGTGGCATGGTGAGCTTGAAGATAAAAATAAAAGCGGTGAATCTTACTGGGTAGATATTACGATATTGCCAAATTTTTCAGAAGATAATACTGTAGAGAGTTATACCTCTATTTCAGAAAATATAACAGATAAGAAATTAATTGAGAAAGTGTCTCAAACTGATAAATTGACACAAACATATAATAGAGTAAAACTTGATAAAACTCTAGAGTATGAACTCCATAGATTTTTAAGGCATTATCACACATTTTCAGTCATACTCATAGATATTGACCATTTTAAACCCGTTAATGATAATTATGGGCATCAAGTTGGGGATAATGTACTTATTGAATTATCTAAGCTACTGAAAAAATATGCTAGGGCATCAGATATCGTTGGAAGATGGGGTGGTGAAGAGTTTATGATTATATGTGTAAATACAGAGATTAAAGGAGCTACCAAATTAGCAGAGAACTTTAGAAAAAGTGTTGAAGAGTTTGAGTTTGATGTAGTTGGTTATAAAACAATTAGTATTGGCGTTTCAGAGGTACGTGATACAGATAATACAGAAACTCTAATTAAAAGAGTAGACGATTGTTTATATGAGGCGAAGAGAAGTGGAAGAAATAAGGTAGTATTTAGCCTTGATTGAAAAATGAAGTGATTTTAAATCTCTTCATCTCTCCATGCATCGATAGCTTCTATAAGATTGTCAAAGTTATCAGCTTTTCCAACTATGTATATCTCATCTAAAATATAGCAACACACTTTCCCATCTGGTCGTAATAGAAAGAGGGCATTCTCATCTGCAGCTCTTTTATCAGTTGAGAGCACTCTCATATTGTCAACCATATCGTTTATCGTAGGGATATCATCATACTCTACATTGATAAGCTTTTTACCATCACTTGTATAGTTAGTCATATTTACCTCATTTATAGTAAAATCATTTATCAAAGGAATTATATATGAATATAGCAAATAATATTACTGATCTTATAGGTAATACACCTTTAGTAAGATTAAACACACCATCTAAAGTTAGTGGAGCTACAATTTTAGGCAAATGTGAATTTATGAATCCAACAAGTTCTGTAAAAGATCGTATTGGTTTTAATATGATTCGTCGTGCACAAGAATCTGGTTTAATCAAAGAGGGCACAACTATTATTGAGCCAACAAGTGGAAATACTGGTATCGCATTAGCATCTAATTGTGCGGCTCAAAACATAAAACTTATTTTAACTATGCCAGAGTCAATGAGTATAGAAAGACGTAACCTTTTAAAAGCACTTGGAGCGGAGTTAGTACTTACTCCAGCACCAAAGGGGATGAATGGGGCAATCGCTAAGGCACAAGAACTTCAAGAGACTATTGAGAACTCTATAATACTGCAACAGTTTCAAAACCCTTCAAATCCTGAAATTCATACACTTACAACAGCACAAGAGATTCTTCGTGATACTGATAAAGAGTTAGATGCTTTTGTAGCTGCTGTAGGTACTGGTGGTACACTCACAGGAACTTCAAAGGTTTTAAAAGAGGAGATATCAAATATAGCTATCTTTGCTGTTGAGCCTGAAGCTTCTGCGATTCTTTCAGGAAATGCACCTGGTCCTCATATGATTCAAGGTATTGGTGCTGGTTTTGTACCAGATATTTTGGATACATTAGTATATGGAGAGGTTCTTCAGGTATCTAATGAAGATGCGATTAAAACAGCAAAAATGTTAGCGAAAGAGGAGGGGTTACTTGTTGGAATCTCTGCTGGAGCAAATGTTTATGCTGCGATGCAAGTAGCTTCAAGAGAAGAGTTTCAAGGAAAAACAATTGTCACAATTTTATGTGATACTGGTGAGAGATATTTAAGTACAGCTCTCTTTAGTGAATAATAGATTTTTAGAAACCATCAAGTCTATAGATGGAAAACCTTTTCATATCCCATATCATCAATGGCGTTATGAGAAGGTTTTAAACTCTCTTGGTATTATAGACCCTCCCAATTTAGAAGATTATATTGCACCTCCAAATGATGGACTGTATAGATGTAGAGTAGTGTATACAAAAGATTCAATCGATGTTAACTACTTCAAATATAACAAACGCCATATAAAAACATTAAAACTTATAGAATCCAATAGTATAGAGTACTCTTTCAAATATGAAGACAGAAAAGAGTTAGACTTACTCTATAACAAACGTGAGTCTTGTGATGATATTTTAATAGTAAAAAACTCTTATATCACAGATACAAGTATTGCAAATGTTGCTCTATATAAAAATGGGGAGTGGGTTACACCTAAGTCACCTTTATTAAAAGGGACAACAAGACAGAGGCTTTTGGATGAGGGAAAAATCATTGAAAAAGATATTTTAGTAGATGATGTTTTTTCCTATACTAAAATTGCACTTTTAAACGCCATGATAGATTTTGATATAATACGACATGAAAACATAAGGGAAATAGTTTGCTAGATAACGTAATAGAAGATAAACAATTTGCAGATTTAATGCAAAAAAATATTCAAGAATTGATAATCCATTTTTTCCAAAAAGAACAAAATTTTGGTATTTTATGTAAGGTTGAAGATGTTGGTTTTGAACCAGCATTGCCAGAAGATATAAATGCAGACTTTCGTCCATTAACTCTTTTCTTTTTAGCAGGATATACTTTTGAGACAGCTAGAGTAGAAAACAACTGTCTAGTGTTTGAAGCTGGATTTGGAAGTGATAATTTTGGAAGTGTAGTGACTGTACCACTCTTAAGTATTATGCAGATTATTGTTGATGAAACGCCAGTACTAATAAACCTTGCTACATATAAAGAGGAAAAAACAGTTGAAAAAGAGGTAGATGAGAGTGGCGTTAAGAACTCAATGGATTCATTTTTATCAAATCCAGAGAATTCTAAGTTTTTAAAAAAATAATTATATTTTGTTGAGTGAAAGAAGATAGTTTACAACATTGTCAACAAAGGCATCATGTTTTCTATCTTTTGAATATGCGATATAAAATTTTCTTTCAATTTTAAAATTTTTAATTCTTGCTTCAAAAAGTGTACCTGCATCAAGTTCATTTTGAATTACATGACGCGACATAATAGATACTAAAGGTCTTTCAGCATTTTTATCAGCATGTAAGATTGATTCTTTAATTGATGTAGGTGAGTTTAAAACACCTATAACATTAAAGTTACTACATTGAACGCCAATCTCTTCAAAAACCTCTGAAGTTACTTTTCTTGTATGAGAGTTCTCATCTCTACAAATCCAATCAAACTCCATTAAGTCATCACCTCTTAGGTGTTTTGTTAAAGGTTGATTAGAGAATACAACAAGTTCATCCTCTACCCATTCTCTATAGATAATAGAATCTCTAAAAACAGGAGTCTCAATAAGAGCTACATCAATTTTCTTATCTTCAAGTTGCTCAATAACTTCAGCAGAAAGTGCGATGTTCATAAAAACTTCATTGTCAATACGCTTTTTAATCTCACCTAGATAGTTTGGAAGGATATAGTTTCCAATAGCAAAAGATGCACCCATAACAAATGTAAATTCTTTATTGATAATTTTTAAAAGTTCTTTTTCACTGTTTGCTATTGATTTTTCAAGTCTTTGAGCTATACGAAATAGGTCTTCACCCTCTTTAGTTAATAATATACCGTTTTTCTTTCTTTCTACTATTTTAGTATCTAGATAATCTTCTATAAATTTAATTTGTTGTGTAACCGCTGGTTGAGAGATACCAAGTTTAGCGGATGCTTTAGAGAAACTCTTCTCTTTTATAACCATTAAAAATGTCTGCAACTTTGCAAAATCTTTTAACATAATAATTCCTATAAGTAATATTGATAATAAAATTATAACTCATAATTATAATTAATGCAATAGTTTTGTAATAATTTATTACTTTTTAGTTATAATATTACTAATTTAGAAATATCTTTAAAAACAATAGTGATGGTTATGGAAAAAATTTTTGAAAGACTAAATGAATCTCAAGCAAATGCTGTGCGTAAAACAGAAGGCCCAGTCCTTATTTTAGCAGGTGCAGGTAGTGGTAAAACAACAACTATAGTATCTCGTTTGGCGTATTTAATTGAGGGTATTGGGATACCAGCGTCAAATACGCTTACCCTTACTTTTACAAATAAAGCTGCAAAAGAGATGAAAGAAAGAGCTTTAAGTATGATGGATAACAGTGCTTATCCACCACTCTTGTGTACCTTCCATAAATTTGGTCTTTTGTTTTTAAAGTTTAATATCCATCTTTTAAAACGCCAAAACAATTTTGTTGTAATTGATACTGATGATAAAAAAAGAATTATTAAAAAGATAAACTCTGAATTACCAACACCATTAATAGCAAGTGAAATCTCAAGATACAAAAATTCACTCTTAACGCCAGATGATGCATATAAACAAGCAGAACTTTATAACTATCAACAAATTGCAAAAGTATATGAAAAATATGAAGAGTATCTTCTTGAAAACAATTTAGTTGATTTTGATGACCTAATCTCTTTAACATATAGACTCTTAGATGAAAATCCAGAGTTAGCAAAAACCACATCCGAGCGTTATCAGTATGTAATGATAGATGAGTACCAAGATACAAATGAGCTTCAGTTAAAACTTGTACAAAAGCTTTGTACTACTCATAATAATATTTGTGTTGTTGGTGATGATGACCAGAGTATCTATGGTTGGCGTGGTGCACATATAAGAAATATTATGGAGTTTGATCAAGATTTTAAAGGTGCAGATATCTTTAAACTTGAAAACAATTACCGTTCTCGTGAACCAATCTTGAAGGTTGCGAACTCTTTAATAGAGCACAATAGATCACGTTTAGGTAAAAAACTAATTCCTACTCGTGGGTCTGGTGATGATGTTACAGTTTTAAACTCTATTGACGAAAATGAGGAAGCAAGAAAAATTGCTAACAGCATTAAAAAGATACTAGACTCTGGCGTTAGTGCTAAAAATATTGCAATTTTATATAGAGTAAACGTACTGAGTCGTTCTGTAGAAGAGGGCTTAAATCGTGCGGGAATTCCGTATAAACTTGTTGGGGGTTTACGTTTCTATGACCGTGCTGAGATTAAAGATCTTATCTCATACATCAGAGTTATAACAAACTTTCATGATGACTTCTCATTTAAACGTATAGTAAATAAACCAAAACGTGGTTTAGGAAAAGCAAGTATAGATAAAATTGAACTTGCTGCTCACAGTGCTGCAACATCGATCTTTGAATATATTAAAAACGTATCAATTGCAGACTTAGAAGCACTTGTCAGAAAGAAAAATGCTGCAACACTCAAACAATTTATTCAAGATATAGAGTCTGTAGCGAAAAGTGTAGAGAGTTCAGCATATGAGTTTATAGATATTTTAGAAGAAACATTTCATTTAAAAGATATCTATAAGGGCACTCAAGATGAGGCTGATAGGATTTTAAATATAGATGAGTTCTATGGACTTTTTAGAGATTATATTAAGAAGTCTCCAGCATCAGGTTTAGATGAGTTTTTAAATGAGTTAACGCTACAAAGTGAACAAGACCAAGTAGAGGGTGAATCAATCTATATGATGAGTATCCACGCTTCTAAAGGTTTGGAGTTTGAACATGTATATATCATAGGTTTAGAAGAGGGATTCTTACCTTTAGTAGGTGATGGAAGTGACTTAGAAGAGGAACGCCGTTTAGGTTATGTCTCTTTTACAAGAGCAAAAGATACTCTTACACTTTCTCATGCTGGTAGTAGATTTTACAAAGGGCGTAGAAGTGATTTAGCGAAGAGTAGATTTTTCAATGAAGCTGGTTTATGTGCAGGCTCATTAATAGTTGAAAAAAATACAGCCTTTAAAAAAGGGGATTTAGTTCGTCATAAGATTTTTGGAACAGGTCGTGTAACTGGTGTTGCAAAATCTGGTCGTGAATTTAAACTTAGTATAAATTTTGCAGGAACTAAACGTGATATTCTTGCATCATTTGTAGAGAGACTATGAATAAACTTTTTGTTGCGTATAAACCATCTGGAATTGGTTCAAATTTTTTCTTATCAAAACTCAAGCGTAAATATCAAAACAAAAAAGCTGGTTTTTCTGGAACCTTAGACCCTTTTGCTAAGGGTGTTTTACTTATAGGATTTGGGAGTCATACAAAGCTTTTTCGTTTTTTAAATAAAACGCCAAAAAGATATAGGGCTACACTTTGGCTAGGTGCTAAGAGTGATTCCTTAGATATTGAACTAATCGAAAATGTTACAACTTTAAACGAGTTATCTTTTGATGAGGTTGTTAACGCTATAAACTCACTAGAGGGTGAATTAGAGTACGAACCACCAATCTTTAGTGCTAAAAGGATAGATGGACAACGTGCGTATGATTTAGCACGGGCAGGAAAAGAGGTTGTGCTAAATAAAATAAACTCCACTATCTATGATACTAAACTTATCTCATATTGCCACCCTTTTGTAACATTTGAAGCTACAGTTTCAGAGGGTACGTATATTCGTTCCCTAGGGCGTATAATTGCACATAGACTTGGCGTAGAGTTTGGTAGTTTAAGTGCACTAGAGAGACTTAATGAGGGGCAGTTTAAATATGAGGATGAAAAACCTTTAGATATTAAAAAATCTCTCAATATTGCTCAAAATAATTACCTAGGTGATTATGATAATGTCAAATATGGAAGAGTTCTTGCTTTAGAAGATTTAGAGATACAAAAAGAAGCAACATACTGGTTAGATAATGGCGATAATATCTCTATTATTACTATTAAAGACGGTGCTGTGAAATATGAACTAGGTAGGATATATACATGTTAGTATTAGCAAGAAAGTTAGATGAGTCTATCGTTATAGGTGATGATATCACTATCAAAGTTATATCTATTGATAAGGGAGTTGTAAAGCTTGGTATTGATGCACCTTCAAATATTTCTATAGTTAGAAATGAACTTTTAGAAGATGTAAAAGATTCAAATATTGCTGCATCTGTTGAGGTTGATACTTCAAAAATCAGTGCCTTAAGTGATATACTTAAAAAGTAATAGTGATGAAAGTTTATAAAGCGTATGCAAAGGTCAATATATTTCTAAAGATTACAGGAACTAGAGATAATTACCATGAAATCATCTCACGATTTATGAAGGTACAAAACCTTTATGATGAACTCTCTTTTGTTTCAAAAGAGAAGGAAGAGTTCCAAATTTTAGGAGACTTCTCTTGCTCAGTAGAAAATAATACAATATATAAAGCATATAAAGCATTACAAAAATCTGTTCAGTCAGATTCTTTGGAAAAACTGATGCGTACACACGGTATTAGCGTTAAAAAATCTATTCCTGCGTTTGCAGGACTTGGTGGTGGAAGTAGTGATGCTGCCACTTATCTAAAGATGTGTAATGAAGTTTTACATTTGGGTTTGAGTTTAAATGAATTAGCAAAAATAGGTTTAGAGGTTGGAGCAGATGTTCCATTTTTTATCTATGGATATGATAGTGCAAATGTAAGTGGAATAGGTGAGGTTGTTGAGGAGTTTAAAGAGGAACTGCTTGATATTGAGACTTATACACCAAAGGTTGAGATAAGTACACCAAAAGTATATACAATTTATAGAGAGAGCTTTTTTAATCCAATAGATGGATTTAAGACACAAGAATTAAAAAACATGCCATCTCTAGAAGCTATTAAAAGTATGAAGCCAGCAGAGGCAAATGATCTTTTTGAACCTGCATTGCAAGGCTATAAAGAGTTAAAAGAGCATTATAAACATGGATACCACTTTAGTGGAAGTGGTAGTAGTTTTTTTAAAGTAAAAGAGGATAAAAATTAAGAATGGGTGAAACGATAGCAAAAAATAAAAAAGCTTATCATGATTATTTTATAGAGGAAAAGTTTGAAGCTGGTTTAGTTTTAATGGGAAGTGAAGTAAAGGGTATTCGTGCACATAGAGTAAATCTAAAAGATAGTTTTATAAAGTTTGTAAAAGATGAACCTATACTTTTTAATGCTCATATAGGAAGACTAGAAACTACTCATCGTTTTTATGGACATGAAGAGCGAGGTAGTCGTAAGCTATTACTTCATAAAAAACAAATAGCAAAAATGCTTAAGGCTGTTACTAGAGATGGTTATACTATAGTACCTCTGCAACTCTATTTTAATGATAGAAATATAGCGAAACTTCAAATAGGAATCGCAAAAGGGAAACAACTTCACGATAAACGCCAAGATTTAAAAGCTAAAGATCAAAAACGTGATATACAAAGAGCAATGAAAGATTACTAAATGAGATATTTATTTCTAATCACTTTTTTTCTTACAACACTTGTGGCGTTTAATGTTGAACTATCAAGTCCTCAGTTAGCAAATGGGCAAACTATTGTTGCAGAGTTTTCAAAACAAAAAGGGATTGATTATAAAACTATTAGTGTAGATAAAAAAAGATTTCCAGTTTTTACCCATCCGCAAAAAGAAAATAAACAATATGCATTAATACCGATGAGTTATTACCAACAACCTGTGAGTAAGAAAATTATAATAAATTACGCAGAAAATGGTCTTGAGAGATCAAAAGAGATGTTTATAAAAGTACAAGATGGCAAGTATAAAAAAGAGGAGATAACCGTTAATAGCTCGAAGGTTAATCCTAAGTCAAAAGAGGTAAAGGAGAGAATATCTCAAGAGTATAATGAAGCTATGAGAATTTATACTACTCTAACGCCAAAAAATTATTTAGATTCTAAGTTTATCTTACCGCTTGATAGTTTTATAACGAGTGATTTTGGTAAAGCAAGAACCTATAATGGCTCACTCAAAGGGTATCATAGTGGAACAGATTTTCGTGCAGAGGTTGGAACATCGATTATAGCAAGTAACAGAGGAAAAGTTGTCTTAGTAAAAGATAGATTTTATTCTGGTGGTACAGTTTTAATTGATCATGGACAAGGTATTTATACCTGCTATTTTCATATGAGTGCATTTTCTGTTGTAGAAGGTAACATAGTAGAAAAAGGTCAGAAGATCGGTCTTTCAGGTCAAAGTGGAAGGGTGACTGGTCCACATTTACATTTCGCTGTTAGAATTAATGGTGTACAAGTTGACCCATTACAATTTATAGAGTTAATGAACAAAAATATATTTATATAAGAAGGAAAAAAAGATGACACTATTTCAATTACTAATGTTGGGAGCTTCTGCTTACTTTGCATTTAAAATTTATGAGCATATTCAAACATTGCAAGACCCAGAGCCAAAAAATAATAACAGCTATGATGTAGATGAGGAAGATACTGAGGAGAGAACAGCAGAAGCATTTTCTACTTTTTCATCTGAGTCTTTAGTAGAGAGTGCAGATGAAGCATTTGAAAATGGCGATAACCAAAAGGCCTTAGCACTTTTAAATGAAGCAAATGCTAAAACGCCAAATGATGATGAGATACTTTTTAAGATTGCATATATCTTGCAGCAAAGCGGAGACTTCGATGAGGCATTAAAATACTATAAAGAGGCATTAGAGATTGATAAAAACAATGAATTTATTCATAACTCTATGGCTTCAATATATAGATCTCGTGGTGAGTTTACATCAGCTAAACTACAACTCAAAGCATCATTAGATATTGATGATCAAAACCCTATCACTTATTATAACTATGGAAATCTTTTAGTAGATATGAATAATAATGAAGAAGCAATCATAATGTATGAAAAAGCTATAGAGATTAATCCAGATTTTGATGAGGCTAAAGAAGAGTTAGAGAAACTACAAGGGTAAATATGAAAACTTTAGAGATATATGAATTTTTAGATAACTTATCACCTTTTGAATTACAAGAATCATGGGATAACTCTGGTCTTTTAGTGGGTGACTTCTCACAAGAGGTTTCACAAATTGCTCTAAGTATAGATGTAGATGAAGCACTCATAGACTCTTTAGAAGAGAACACACTTTTAATAACACATCACCCAATAATCTTTGGTGGACTTAAACAGTTAGAGTTTAGTAAGTATCCTGCAAATTTAATTCAAAAGATGATACAAAAAAATATCTCTAACATCGCTATGCATACTAATTTTGATCAAACACATCTTAATGAATATGTAGCAACAGAGATAATGGGTTATAAGGTTATTCAAAAAGATGGCTTTGTTGCGTATTTAGAAGTAAACGAAGATTTTGAGACTTTTGCAAATACAATAGCAAAAGCTTTTAAGCTTCCACATGCAAGATGTGTAAAATGTAGTGATGTAGTTAAAAAGGTGGCGTTAACAACTGGTTCAGGTTGCTCTTTAATGCGCTCAATCGATGCTGATTGTTTTTTAACAGGTGATATAAAATACCATGATGCGATGGAAGCAAAAAGTATTAATATGTCATTAATTGATATCGGTCACTACGAAAGTGAACACTTTTTTGCACAAATTTTAGAAAAACATTTGAAAAATTTAGGTTTAAAAGTTATAATTGCGTCATCAGAAAATCCATTTACATACATCTAGCCATGTTTCATACCAAAAATGGTACAAGTAAAAACCCAAAGGGAGCCCCATGAACCAGCATATACAGCAACTTATTGACCTATCTAGAATAGATAAAGAGATAGATGCATTTGAGCCTCAAATTGAAGAAGCAAACTATAATTACGAAGCTGCATTAGCAAAAACTCAGAGTATAAACTCAGATATTGAGAATTTAAGTAACGAAATTAAAGATGAAGAGCTTAAAAAAAGTAAAAATGAGCTTCACTTAGCTGAACTATCTCAAAAACTTGAAGATAACTCTAAAAAAAGTGCTGAAGTAAAAACTGAACGTGAGATGAAATCACTTCAACTAGAAGAAGAGATTGCAAAAGAGCAAGTAACTTTTGCAAACGAAGAGATTGAAAGATTAGAGAAAATTATCGATCTTAAAAAAGAACAAATCGAAGCTGCTAAAATCTCTTTAGAGGAATTAAGCTCAAACTTAGAATCTGTAAAAGCTGATGTTGATGAAAAGCTTACTGTAATCAATACAGAAAGACAAAAAGTTTTTGTTGAAAAAGAGAAACTTCTTGGTAAAATCAACCAAAAAGGTTTAGCTTTCTATCAAAAGATTCGTAGATGGGCAAAAAATACAACTGTTGTTCCTATTGAAGAGCAAGCGTGTATGGGCTGTCATATGATGGTAAATGATAAAATATTTGCAGATGCAATAAAAGGTGAAGATATAACAACTTGTCCTCATTGTGGTCGTATTCTTCATGTGGAAACTACACAAGAGTAAGGTTTGAACCCCTTTAGTTTTTTTTACTTTTTTTTAAGTGTGGTGCTATATATCGTAGCACTCCCACTTATTGTAATTCTCTCTTTTAAACAAAAATACAAACAATCAATCCCATCACGATTTTTTCTTTTTAACAATAAACCGTTTGAAAAGAATGAGGGTGTTTGGTTTCATGTATGTTCTTTAGGTGAAGCTAGAGCTTTAAAGCCAGTACTTGAGCTATTAAAAGAAAAAGACATAAAGGTAACTACAGTAACTCATACAGGACAAGCTGAAGCAAAAAAGTATGATGCTGAGGTGCGTTATCTGCCTTATGAGATGTTTATCCCATTTTGGATGAAAAAACAAAAGTTTCTAGTGATACTAGAGGCTGAATTTTGGTTTATGTTAATAGCATGGGCAAAATTTAGAGGTACAAGAGTAATACTTCTCAATGCAAGAATCTCAGAAAAAAGTGCTAAAAAGTATTTACAGTTTGCATGGTTCTATAAAAGAATGCTTGACAAGGTAGAGATAATTTATGCACAGAGTGAAGCTGATAAAAATAGATTTTTAGCACTTGGTGCAAAAAATATTGAAGTGATCGGCAATATAAAGCTTG
>Ga0193963_1001289_pt1 | contig 12583 bp, 8 predicted proteins | sample FB_6_MG_FD_140359 | JGI IMG/M metagenome (GOLD analysis project Ga0193963, IMG submission 140359) | Microbial mat bacterial communities from the Broadkill River, Lewes, Delaware, United States - FB_6_MG | ecosystem: Environmental > Aquatic > Freshwater > River > Microbial mats | place: USA...
AGATCAATAGTGCCCAAAATAGGAGAAATAAAAATACCTAAAATGCGAACTTTTAGACACCCCAATCTTAAGCCATTTAAGCTTCCCAGGATTATGCGATTGTCGGCGGGTCAGTTGGCTGCGGGCAGGCGAAAATAAAATCGGGTTCCCTTCCCGGGGGCCGTGTCCACCTTGAGTTCTTCCCCGTGAAGTTCAACGATTTTTCGTGTAATGGCAAGGCCTAAGCCGACATGGGTATCGCCGGTCCGATCGCAGGACCGGTAAAACCGATCAAAAATTCGGCCCAGTTCCCTTTCCGGGATACCGGGGCCGGAATCAGATACTGAGATTTCAATATCCTCCCCTGCAAAGATTTCAACGGTCACCGTTCCCTTTTCGGGCGTATGGCCAAGGGCGTTTTCAATTAAGTTTTCCAACGCCCTTTCAACCAGGGCGATATCCGCCAGGGCAACTCGGTCGATATCGTGGAACAGGGGCTGGAATGTGACCTTTTGCTCGTCGGCTCGTAATCTGAATTTTTGGAGGATATCTCCGGCCAGTTCCGCGGGGTTAAAGGGTTCGGGACGGATCTGGTATCCGGCGGATTCCACCTGGGCCAGCGCCAAAAGATCATTGACCAGCGTATTGAGGCGCAGGCAGTGTTTGATGGCTATTTCTAAATATTCCCGGCGTTGTTTCGGTGTCTGCCGGCTGTCATCCATGAGCAGGGTTTCAATATACCCCTGGAGGGTGGCCAACGGGGTTTTTAAATCGTGGGATACGTTGGCCACAAGTTCCCGCCGCATCTGGTCTGAGGCGTTTAGGGTTTGCATTTGCTGGTGGATGCGGTCGGCCATATTTCGAAACGTCAGGGTCAATCGGTCAATTTCATCTGCGGTTTTCACGGCGGAAATTTTTGGAAGCACAAGCGTCTCTTCAAAGCTGTCCGCCCGGAAGGCGTCCATGATCCGGGCCAGACGTTTCAATCGGCCGGTAAGTAAAGCAAAAATCACAAGGCCGCTTGTAAAGGTAAACAAAAGGCTTGCCAGGATCATCCAGGTGGAAAGTCTGAAAATATAAGAGCCTTTGAGCTTATCCGCCACTGAATCATACTGCGCTCCGCCAAGAATGACGTAGATATATCCTCCCAGTGCTTCCCCATCCATGATGGGGGCTGCGGAAAATACCTTTTGTCGGGAAGGATGCTTGGGGTCATCGCCCAGGACAGGGGGAACAGTGCCTTTGTTGTCCAGCCATTTTAAAACAGGCGTAAGGGACACGGTCTGGCGTTTGACACTGCCTTTGGGTGCTGAATAGGTTAAAATTTTGCCTGATCGGTCAAGCAAATAGATCTCAATGCCCGGGTTAACCACCATGAGCATGTGAAAAACCTCTTTCAGGGTAGATGTATTGATTCTGCCATTGTCCATGAGCAGCCATTCCCGGGCAATCTGGTCTGCCAGATGCCGGTTGAGTTTCTGGTTGACCTCCTGCTGATACATGTCCGTTGAAAACACCGTAACCCCGATGAAAATCAGGCCCAGGAACAGAAAAAGGGCGGCCAGGCCCATGGCGATTTTGGAGTACAGGGACGTTAGCATAGATGGTTAATCCTCTTCCTCGTCCCGGAACTTATAGCCCACGCCCCACACCGTCAGAATGTATTCGGGCCGGGCCGGGTCGGTTTCTATCTTGCCCCTGAGGCGGTTAATATTGGAATTGACCACATGGTCGTAACCGTCATGGCCGTATCCCCAGACCTGATCCAGCAGCTGGGAGCGGCTGAATACCTTTCCGGGGTGTTTTGCAAAATGCAATAAAAGATCGTACTCCTTGGCCGTAAGTTCCACGGTTGTTCCCCCTTTGAGTACCCTGCGTTTCTCCTGAATCAGCCGGAGTTCTCCAGTGGCAATGTCGGCCTGATCCTTGGGGGCTTGGGCGTTTCGCACAGTCTCAATGCGTCGGAAAATAGCCTTGGCCCTGGCCACAAGTTCCCGGATGGAAAAGGGCTTGGTGACATAATCGTCCGCACCAATCTCCAGACCCAGGACCCGGTCTATTTCCGATGCTTTGGCGGTCAAAAGGATGACAGGAGTCGACACCTTTTGTGTTTTAAGGGATTTGAGCACTTCCAGGCCATCCATTCCAGGCAACATGATATCCAGGATAACCAGATGGTAGCGGCCTGTCCCGGCTTTGCGCAACCCTGCCGGGCCGTCGGCCGCTATGTCCACCTGCCATCCCTCGTTGCTAAAGTGCAGCGCCACAAGGTTTGCCATATCCGGGTTGTCTTCCACCACAAGAATTTGTTGAATGGTCACAGGGTCCCCATTTTCTTAAACGGCTTAGGGCCGCAGATTAAATCGGTTAGAATCGAGACGCATACTGCCCGTATCCTTCGGCGTCAAGATTTGCCTTGGGGATAAACCTAAGGGCCGCGGAATTGATGCAGTACCGCAGCCCCGTGGGGGCAGGCCCGTCGTCAAATACATGGCCCAGGTGGGAGTCGGCATGCCGGCTGCGCACTTCGGTGCGGACCGTGAACAGGCTTACGTCCTTTTTTTCAATAATATTGTTCGGTTCCAGGGGACGGGTGAAACTGGGCCATCCCGTACCGGATTTAAATTTATCACTGGAGATGAACAGGGGTTCACCGGATACGACGTCAACATAGATGCCCTGGGCTTTATTGTCCCAGTATTTATTCCGGAAAGGCGGTTCGGTTCCGTCTTTCTGGGTGATCTTGTACTGAAGGGGCGTCAGCTTTGACCGGATTTCATCGTCATGGGGCCGTTTCCAGGATGTTTTCTCCATGTCGCTTCCCTTCTCATGCATACGGCCTTCTTTTTTCATCATGTCCATCTGCTTTTCCGGGGCCATTTTACCACCGTTCATCATGTCAGAACCTTCGCTCCTTTCTGTGTCCATGGGGGGATGGTTCTTCCAGGCCTTTTCGATAAACTGATCCCGACCGGATCTCCACCGGTAATACTTGTAACGAGTGGGATTTCGTTTGTGGTAATCCTGGTGATATTTTTCAGCCGGATAAAATTTAACGAACCGGGTGATGGGGGTTACAATGGGCTTGTCAAAGACCATTAATTTTTCCAGCTTCTTTTTTGACGCCAGGGCCAGGCGCTTCTGGGCATCGTTGTGATAGAATATTTCCGACCGGTACTGGCTTCCCCTGTCCACGAACTGTCCGCCCGGGTCAGTGGGGTTGATGTGGCGCCAGAATAAATCCAGTAAATGCTCATAAGAAACCACTTTGGGGTCAAAATAGATCTGGACCGCTTCGGTATGACCGGTGGTGCCGCCTGAGACTTGCGCATAGGACGGATGAGGGGCATGGCCGCCGGTGTATCCGGACACCGCCTCTTTAACGCCCGCTACCTTTTCAAAGTCAGACTCCGTGCACCAGAAACAGCCCCCTGCAAAAGTCGCCACAGCCAGCCCATCTTCCATCATGTTTTCCGGGGCCATGTCTTTGGACATATCCTTTGTATCCATTTTGTTATCGGCATAGGCAAAGACGCCTGCCACCAGTCCTATCAGGGCCAGTACACTGACAAAAATTTTTACGATACGTTTGGGATTCATCATCGGTCTCCTTTCATGTTCCAATTATAACCTTCCCTGAACTGAAAGATGGGCTCTTGAAATCACAGAACTTTTGAAAAAAAATCACAAAAGTATCACAATTGCAAAGCAGCATTTACAGCTTAGAGGGTAAATGCTATCGTTTCAACAATAAATTCACAGACAATAGCTTAACAGGCTGTTACAGAACGTTAAGTGTCGCTCAGTATTTAATTTGCTTTTGGGACAAGCTTGCCTGGCTTTTACCATCCAAAACTTTTTTTCGGGTAGAAGGATTTTAAATGAATCACAGAATTATTAGAGTCTTTATTCTTGGGATATTTATCCTGGGCTTTGTTTTGTTTTTCGCATTCGATCTTCACCATCAGGTTTCCTTTGAGAATCTTAAAGCCCAGCAAGCCACCCTGGAAAAATTTTATGCAGCAAACACCTTTCTGACCATTTTCATTTATGCTGCGGCATATATCATTATAACGGGACTGTCACTTCCGGGTGCCGCCGTGATGACCCTGGCAGGCGGCGCTTTGTTCGGTCTGTCGGCCGGTACGGTCATTGTCTCCTTTGCCAGCACCATCGGTGCCACCCTGGCTTTTCTTGCGGCGCGGTTCCTGTTAAAGGATTATATTCAGAATCGATTTGCCGATCGGCTGCGGAAAATCAATGAAGGGATTGAAAATGACGGGCCATTCTATCTTTTCACCCTGCGCCTGGTGCCGGTGTTTCCCTTTTTTGTCATCAATTTGGTCATGGGGCTTACCCCCATTAAGGCTGGCATGTTTTACATCATCAGCCAGGTGGGCATGCTTCCCGGAACCCTTGCTTATATCAATGCCGGCACCCAGCTGGCCCGGGTAGAAAGCCCGGCCGGGATTCTTTCCCCGGCTTTGATCGCTTCCTTTGTCCTTTTGGGGATTTTTCCCTGGATCGCAAGGGCGTTTACCAATTTTTTAAAAAACCGGCGGGTCATGGCAAAATTTCATAAACCGTCTCGATTTGACTATAATCTGGTGGTCATCGGTGCCGGTTCCGCAGGCCTTGTGACTTCGTATATCGCGGCCGCTGTGAAGGCCGGTGTGGCATTGATTGAAAAGAACAAAATGGGGGGAGACTGCCTGAACACCGGGTGCGTACCCAGCAAATCATTGATCCGCAGTGCAAAAATGCTTTCCTATGCCAAACGGGCCAAAGAATTTGGTTTTGAACGTACCCGGATTGATTTTCAATTTAGTGACGTGATGGCGCGGGTGGAAAACATCATAAAAAAAATAGCGCCCCATGATTCTGTGGAGCGGTATACCCAACTGGGAGTTGACTGCATTTCAGGAGAGGCCCGAATACTTTCGCCGTACGAAATTGAGGTAAACGGTAAAACCATAACCACCCGCAGCATCGTGGTGGCTACGGGGGCCGGCCCCCGAATTCCCCCCATCCCCGGCCTGGACCAGGTGGCGTACCTGACCTCCGACACGGTTTGGTCCTTGCGGCAACTACCCCGGCGTCTGGTGGTGGTGGGCGGCGGCCCCATCGGTTGCGAGCTCAGCCAGGCCTTTGCCCGTCTGGGCGCCCAGGTTACCCAGGTGGGCCGGGCCCCCCGGCTCATGGGGCGGGAGGATGGGGATGTGGCTGATTTTATTAAAGAGATTTTCACCCAAGAGGGCATCCGGGTTCTCACCGGGCATAAGACAAAGGAAATACGGGTGGACGGGGACCACAAAACCCTGATCTGCACCCGGAATTCAGATCAACAGGACGTGGTTGTCGAGTTTGACGCGATCCTTCTTGCCGTAGGCCGTGTGGCCAATACAAAGGGCTTTGGCCTGGAAAAACTGGGGGTGGCACTGAACCGTAACGGCACCATTAAAACAAATGAGTGGCTGCAGACCACTATTCCCAATATTTATGCAGCCGGTGATGTGGCAGGGCCTTATCAATTCACCCATGTGGCCTCCCACCAAGCCTGGTACGCTTGTGTAAACGCCTTGTTCGGCGGCTTTAAAAAATTCAAGGCCGATTACCGGGTGATTCCATGGTCCACCTTTACCGATCCCGAAGTGGCCCGGGTGGGGATGAACGAAACCGATTGCCTTGCCGCCAAGGTTCCTTATGAGCTTACCCGCTACGAGATTGACGACCTGGACCGGGCCATTGCCGACTCAGAGGCCCATGGATTTATAAAGGTATTGACCGTCCCTAAAAAAGACAGGATTCTGGGGGTGACGATTGTGGGCGCCCATGCCGGTGATCTGATTCATGAATTTATTCTGGCCATGAAGTACAATATCGGATTGAATAAAATTCTTGGCACCATCCATATTTATCCGACCCTGGCTGAGTCCGGCCGGTCTGTGGCCGGTGCCTGGAAAAGAGCCAGGGTGCCTGAAACCGCCCTGGGATTTGTTGAACGACATTTGGCCCGGCAGCGTAAATAGTGTCTAAATCAGGGCCATGGGCAGACATGGCCATTTTTCAAATGGGGATACAGCTTGAGCTCAAATAGATATGACGACTGGATCAGACTTGAACTGGACAACACCGCGGTATATGTCAAACCCGAATCTCCGGACTGGATTGTACCCAGTGCTTCCGGGGACCGGCTGCTTCAAAACATCATTGCCTCCGGGGGGCGAAACACGACAGATGACGGAGAGGGCCGACCTTTAACATCCGGGGATGCTGATTTTTCTTCCATCGTCCGTGAATCCCAGTTTTTGTCACTGTTAAAATCTCCGGACATCGCCGATTACAAAGGCAGGGTTCACGCATTGACCCTGAACGCATTAAAGGAGTGTTGGCTGCATATCACAAATAAATGCAATCTTGCATGCCGCCATTGCCTGTTCTCCTGTTCAGCCGGAACAAGTGAAACCATGGGGTTTGATATGGTTTCATCCATTGTCTCCCAGGCCTATGCCCTGGGCACCCGGATCTTTTATTTAACCGGGGGCGAGCCCATGGTTCACCCCGATTTCCAGGACATCTGCCGCCTGATTTTAGGTGAATACGCCGACACCGTGCTTGTGGTTTTAACCAACGGCATATTGATTCCGGAGTACCGGGTTTTTCTTAAATCTTTACCCTGTGACCGCCTGTTTCTTCAGGTCAGTCTGGATGGCCTGGAGGAGGCCAATGACGCATTACGGGGCACGGGGTCTTTTGCCAAAACAACCGTAGGCCTTGCCGTTCTTGGGCAGTTGGATATCACAACCACCCTGTCCATGGTTGTTCATCCTGACAATTTTTTTCAAATGACACAGATGGTCGGGCTCGGGGCCGGGTTTTCCGTGGCGAGCATTCACTATATGTGGCTTTTGACCACGGGCCGGGCGTCGTCCCAGCCGGCGGTGCCGATGGATGACTTGTTCAACAATCTGGTGCAATGCCACGACCTTGCCGCCGCACACAATCTTACCATTGATAATATCACCAATCTGGCCACCCGGGTATTCTCCACCCCGGGAACCAAATATGACCTGGGCAATGCCGGGTGGGAATCATTGGCTTTGGGCCCCGGGGGCGAAATTTATCCCACCCCGGCCCTCATTGGCCGGGAGGAGACCGTGTGCGGCCATATTTCCCAGGGACTGGAGACGGTCTGGCGGGATAGCGAGACCTTATCCTCCCTGCGGCGTTTATCGGTCGCGGATGATGCCGATTATGAGGCCAATGCTTTAAAATACATTGTGGGGGGCGGCGACATTGATCACAGCTTTTTGACCGGTGGTGCGTATCTGGGCCATGATCCCTATGTGCCGTTGTACAACCGGCTGGCCTTGTGGTTGATGGTTCAATCGGCTCGAATCACCGAAGAACAGCCCTGGCCCCAGATCCGGCGTAAGATGGGGGAAAAATTGCTGCACTGTGTCCAGAACGGAGAAGGTGTGGCCCTGACCCATTCCAATTGCGTGCTCACCCTGGCTGATACCCATGGCGTTGTGGGACAATTTTACTCAGCAGCAGCCGAAGACGAGAACACGGATATTGCGAACCCGGTGTGTTACCCCGACGCGGAAATGTCCCATATTCCCAAAGCCGGCAGGATTCGTTCCTATGGGTGTGGAAGCCCGGTGCTTGACGCAGGTGTTTCCCCGGGTGAAACCGTTGTGGACCTGGGTTCCGGGGCCGGGGTGGAGTGTTATATTGCTGCCCGTAAAGCAGGTTCCCGGGGGCGGGTTATCGGTATCGACATGCTTGACAACATGCTGGCTTTGGCCCGGCAATCACTTGATGGTGTGGCAGACTGCCTGGGGTACCGGAATGTAGATTTTAAAAAAGGGTTCCTGGAGCAGTTGCCCCTGGATGACAATACCGCGGATGTGGTCATTTCCAATTGCGTCATCAATCTGTCCGAGGACAAGCGGCAGACTTTTTCTGAAATATTTCGCATCCTTAAACCCGGCGGGCGGATTTTTATTTCCGACGTGGTCACGGATGAGCCCTGTCCTCCAGAAATCCAGAATGACGCCAAGCTTCGGGGGGAATGTCTTTCCGGGGCCCTTGTGCAGCCCCATCTGATAAGTATCCTTGAAGCTGCCGGGTTCAGCAGGATCAAAGTAGTGAAACGCTTTTTTTACAAAGAGGTTCTGGGTCATAAGTTCTATTCCATCACCTATACGGCCTTTCGCCCCCTGCCGCCTGAAAAAACCGGAATTTTGTACCCCGGTCCCCATGCGGCGGTTCTGACCGACGATGGGGACCTGCTTTTACGCGGACAGTCATCGGATGCCAACTGGCCCTATGATGCCTGGGGGGATACGGCCATTTTCAAGCTGGACCCCATGGGCAATGTGACCAATATTGATACTGTGAACGCCTGCGGCTGCGAAGTGGCCCCCACGCCTGTCCGGAAAGACACCCACGATACCCAGGCAGGCCCGGCCCATGAAACAGATCACAAGTTCCAACAGGACTGCATGCTGTGCGGCAAACCCCTGGTGTATTTAGAGGAAGACCGGCTGGAAATTTGTGTGTTCTGTAAAAATCAATATCCGGCCAACGCCGTATGCGAAGAAGGCCATTTTGTCTGCGACCATTGTCATGGTAAGGATATGGTGGATGTAGTCAAACATATCTGCATCCATACCGATGCAACGGACATGATTGATTTGATGAACCAGCTCCGGAGCCATCAATCATTTCCCCTCCATGGCCCGGAACATCATTTTGCGGTGCCCGGCGTCATTACGGCCGTTTACAGAAACCTGGGCGGAGATATTACGGACAAGGATATCATCACGGCCATTGAACGGGGTTGTGCTGTGCCCGGCGGCGTGTGTGCCTTCTGGGGCACCTGCGGAGCCGCGGTGGGGGCAGGGATCGCTTTTGGGATCATTTTAAAAAGCACCCCCCTGGTGCCCGGCGCCAGGCAAATTGTCCAACAGGTATCCGAGGCCGTTATCCACGACCTGAACCGGACACCGGCGGCCCGTTGTTGTCAGAGGGAGGTATGGACCACCTTGAAAGCCGTGGCCCGGTTGTCGGAAACCCACCTGCCTTTGGCTCTTAAGGCTCAAGGGAACGTTCAATGCCGGCAGCAGGGAAAAAACAGGGAGTGCATCCGTGAGGATTGCCCTTATTTCAAGGTATAAAGATGCCCAAAAATAATGTGGTCATTACGTTTATCAAATCCCCGGAAAAAGGCCGGGTTAAGACACGATTGGCAAAGGGCGTGGGGGAAAAAGCCGCTTTGGCGCTCTATCAATGTTTTGTGATGGATGTTCTGGATATGATTCGATCAACACCCTGGGCCTTAAGGGTTTACTACCATCCTGAAAAAAGCCGCCGTCGCATCCGGTCATGGCTGGGGAACGATTTGGACCTTTTTCCCCAAGCCGGCACCACCCTGGGCGATAAAATGAAAAATGCCCTGGCAGAGACCTTTGCCGCCGGGTATGAGCGGGCTGTTCTGATTGGGTCTGATTTGCCGGACCTGCCGCCTGACATCATTGATAGCGCCTTTAACGCATTGAGCAACACAGATGCGGTCATCGGACCAAGTCCGGACGGCGGGTACTATCTGATCGGGTTCACGGTCAAAGGGTTTGAGCCCCGGATTTTTAATGAAATTCCCTGGGGAACCAACCGCGTATTTGACCTGACCCTGAATAATTTTTCGGACCATGGTGTTTCACCCTTTTGTCTGTCGGGCTGGCGGGATATCGACACCAAAGAGGATTTGCAGTTCCTGGGCCTTGATCCGGCAAGCGGTCTTGCCATACACACAACCCGTTATCTGCGGGAAAAGGGGGAGATATTTTGAGCAGGCAAAAGCAATATCGGATTATGGCCGTTATCATTTTGATTTTAAGCTTTGCAGGTGTTCTCCAGGCTGGACAGATCTTGACCGTGGCCGACTTTTCCCGGGCGGATGTGGGGAAAACGCCGCCGCAATACTGGGAGGCGTTGACATTTAAAAAGATAACGGCTCACACAATATATGAGGCGGTCAAGGATCAAGGCCGAACCGTTATTAAAGCCCAGAGCCACGCATCAGCTTCCGGGCTAATCCGCAAAATCCGCATAGATCTGAAAAAATATCCTGTGATTCAATGGCAATGGAAAATTACCGGCATATATAAAAAAGGGGATGTGACCAGAAAAAGCGGAGATGATTACCCCGCAAGGGTTTATGTGGTTTTTGAATATGACCCCGGCCGAGTGGGGTTCTGGGAAAAAACCAAATTTGAGACCATCCGTTTGATACATGGTCAATATCCGCCTGTAAGTTCTGTGACTTATATTTGGGCTAACCACGCACCCATAGGAACCCGGATATCCAATCCCTATACCGAACGTGTGATGATGATTGCAGTCCAAAGTGGTGTAAACAAGGTCGGCACCTGGGTGACCGAAGAACGAAATCTTTATCAGGATTATGTGGACAGTTTCGGCCACTCGCCTCCCATGACTTCCGGTGTGGCAATCATGACGGATTCGGACAATACAGGCGAGGCCGCAACGGCCTTTTACGGTGATATTGTTTTTAAATCAAGCCCGGGAGCCGTAACGCCTTGAGTCCCCGGATATCCGTCATCATACCGGTATATTGCGAAGGCAATTGCATAAATTTGACCATTGACCGTATAAAATCATTAGCACCGGTATCGGGAATGATGTCGGCGGCAGAAATCATTGTGGTGGACGGTGATCCGGGAAAAAGTACCCTTAAGGTCATCAATGACCCGGATATTATAAAAAAAGAATCTTTGGCGGGCCGGGGCGTCCAGATGAACACCGGCGCCCGGGCCGCAACCACAGATGTGCTGTTGTTTCTTCACGCAGATACCATTTTGCCTGCCAATGCGTTTAACACAATTTTAGATGTCTGCCGGGACAAGGAGATTGTTGCAGGTGCGTTTGATCTGGTCATTGACGGGCAGCATCCGGGGTTTCGACTTATTGAAAAAACCGCGACCCTTCGTTCCCGGGTCACCCGTATTCCCTTTGGGGACCAGGCCATCTTCATTAAGGCGGGCTGTTTCCGTAGATTGGGGGGATATAAACCGATTGCGCTGATGGAAGATGTAGATATCATGCTTAGAATCAGACAAAGGGGGCACCGGATTCGGTTCATTTCCGATCCGGTGGTCACCTCGGCCCGGCGCTGGAAAAAAGAAGGCATGATATATACGACCATCCGTAACTGGATACTCCAACTGCTGTTTTATATCGGGGTCAGCCCTGGAAAATTGAAAAACTACTATCGCTTTTTATGACAGTCATGGGCTGATCATATTTAAAAATTGGTCTTAAATAATTGACCGGTTTTGCTATATCCGGGAGCGCGGGCGTCCCGCCCGCCTGTCCGCAAGTATTATAAAGATGCGGGCGGGACGCCCGCGCTCCCAGGTGAAGTTATTTCGGACTCATGCCCTAATATTTGTTTGGGAAAATGAAATACCGCATTTTGGGCCCGGCAATGGGCCAGTAGCTGTTTGAAGCAGCAGTGTCTGGCCAGCAGGGCGTCTGAATCGGGAATGACCGAGAAAAAGGCCTGGCTGCCCATGATGATCAGTTTTTTTTTGGCCCGGGTCATGGCCACATTGAGGCGGTTTGGGCTGTTTAAAAATTCGCTGGTCAGGTGGTCCGGGTCCGAGGCGGTGAAACCGAAGAGGATAACGTCCCGCTCGGCACCCTGGATTCGTTCCACGGTGTCCACAAGGGGTAGGGGGGGAGGGTGCTGATGGCCTATGATTTTCCCCAGCCGCTGAAGGATGGCATTGTTCTGGGCCCGGTGGGGGGTGATGATGGCCATCCGGTCCGGGGACAGGCCGTGGCCCAGGATCAGTCGCCCGGCCAGGGCGGCCATGAGATCCGCTTCCACATCTGATTGCTGGGTGCATCCCTGGTGATCCGTTAATACCAGGGTCACAGGCTGTTCCGGATTCAGGATGTCGCTGAGTATGGGGTCGTCCCCTGTTGGATTGTGTGTTTCGTCCGGGTTATCCAAGCAAAGTCGTGCATTTTCCACTGAAGGGTCCGGGTAAAGTCGGCTGTGGTACCAGGTTTTGGATGGAAATGCGCATATTTCTTTGTTCATCCGGTAGGTGGTGTCCAGAGTGACCTGGCAGTTCCCGGGATACAGATCCCGGATATTGGAGAGAATGGAGCTGTTCAGACGCAGCGCGTTTTCATCATCATCAAGGCCTGGGGGATCATAATTGCCCATGACAATGGGCGGAAGCTGGTGGACGTCGCCCAGGAAAAGAAAGTTTCCCCTGCCGTAGATAAGACTGAGCAGGGCCTGGGGCACCGGAACCTGGGAGGCTTCGTCAAAAATAATCCAGTCCAGGGCCAGGGGAAAGCCTTTGTCTCTGCTGTTGAACAGGGAATAAAATCCATATCCGGTGGCGCCTAAAACCAGCCGGGACCGGGTTGGCAGATCCCGGGCGTCTTTTGTATACTCCACCTTCATGGCGGCATCGTCGGTATTGAATGTTTGGGATTCCGGCGTGTTGTCCTCCCCCCAAACATTCAATACCGACGATGCCGCCATGAAGGTGGAGTA